>Ga0206819_10013_pt1 | contig 69981 bp, 65 predicted proteins | sample Alteio_BWOrgCont_87_FD_152855 | JGI IMG/M metagenome (GOLD analysis project Ga0206819, IMG submission 152855) | Enriched cells from forest soil in Barre Woods Harvard Forest LTER site, Petersham, Massachusetts, United States -... | ecosystem: Environmental > Terrestrial > Soil > Temperate forest >... | reverse complement strand
AACGCGGCACGCGCAGCATCAAGCCATGCTAGAATGACTAGCTCGCATGTCAGCGATGCACGAGCGGCTCAAAGCCGCCGTAGCTGAGCGAGAACGGCATTAAGCCGAAATAGCGCTGTCAAAACCCACCTCTTATCAAGTCTGAAAAGTAAAGCGTAAAGCCATGAACCAGATCATTCAGGAAATTGAAAAGTCTCTCATCAAGACCAACCTGCCAGAGTTGAACGTCGGCGATACCGTCAAGGTATTCGTCAAAATCAAGGAAGGCGGCAAAGAGCGGACGCAGGGCTACGAAGGCGTAATCATCAAGCGCCGCGGCTCAGGCGTCGGCAAGACCATCACGGTACGCCGCGTATTTCAGGGCGTCGGCATCGAGAGAGTGTTCCTCATTCACTCGCCTCGCGTCGAGAAGATCGCCGTGCAAAGACGCGGTCATGTCCGCCGTTCGAAGCTCTATTACCTGCGTCAACGCACCGGCAAAGCCACTCGTATCAAAGAGAAAGTGGGCGCCAGAAAAGAGCTCATGGCTGCCAACGCCGCCGAGAGAGCGGCCGAGAAGGCCCAAGCCGCTGCCGACAAAGCAGCAGCCGCCGCTGCCAAAGCCGAATCGACCACTCCCGCCGCCGAATAGTAAGGCGGCGACATGCCAGGTAAACCGTCCGGGCGCTCTTCAAGCCACTCCCGGACGGCTTTTCAGCATTTACAGGAGCAGCTCAAGTACGTTGACCTCGTCATCGAGGTCCTGGACGCACGAGCACCACTCTCCAGCCGGCATCCGCGCAGTCGCGATATTTTCAGCAACAAGCCCCGCCTTCTGATCATCACCAAAGAAGACCTGGGCGACCCACCCTTAGTCAAATCTTGGGTCGGTTTCTTCAACACCGAATCAGGCGGGCGGCAGAGCCATGCGCTATCGCTTTCCTTGAAAACACAGCACAACAAGAACAAAATCTTCCAGCTCGTGCTCGAATTGACTAGAGACAAGCACCAACAGCTGGCCGCCAAAGGACTGTTGCCGCGGCCGACCCGCGTTTGCGTCGTCGGTATGCCGAACGTCGGCAAATCAACCCTGATCAACTGGCTGATCGGACAAAAGAAAGCGAAGACCGGCAACAAACCTGGCGTGACGAAGGGCGCGCAATGGGTGCGTGTACATCCGCAAATTGAGCTTTTGGACACGCCGGGAATCATGCCGGCATTCTCCTTCAATCCAGCGATAGCCCGCAGACTGGCCCTCTTCAATCTCCTGCCTGAGGCGGTATACGATGTGGAAGAAGTGGCTCAGGATGGACTGGAACAGATGATCGCCCAATATCCCAAGCTGGTGCAAAAGTATATACCGGTTGCGGCAGAGAGTTTAAATCTTGGAGAACTGGCGCGCGTACGCAATTTTCTGAACATGGGCGGAAACCTCGATCTGGTGCGCGCCGCCAACGTATTCGTCTCGGATCTGCGCAGCGGCAAGTTAGGCAGAGTTACTCTCGATCGCCCAGGTACAAGTCTATAATTTTGATCGAAGCCTTACTACGACGATCTTCATCTCCATGCCGAAAGCCGCAGCACGAGACAAAAGCGATACCGCAAAAGATCTGGAAAATCTGAAACGGCTGCTCGCTTTCGATCGCCAGCACCGTTTCAAAGGTCGCTCTAAAAAGCCGCAATGTTTTCTCGTCGGAACCGACGAAGTCGGCAGAGGATGCTTCGCTGGACCAGTGGTGGCAGCGGCGGTGATGCTGCCGGAGTTTGATGAAACGGCGGAGATCGCCCAAACCCTCGTCAAATTGAACGATTCGAAGTTGATCAATCCCGGCGAACGCGAACGGCTGTCCGCCATTATCCACGAGATCGCAATCTGCGCTATCGATCAAGCGTCAGTGGAAGAGATCAACGAAATCAATATTTTGCACGCCAGTTTGCTGGCGATGAAACGCTCACTCGATAAGCTGAGCGAGCGGATTCCAGATAGCCTGCCCGTACTGGTTTTAGTCGACGGCAACAAGGCAGTGAAGAACATCGAATGCAAGTATGTGCAAAGCACCGTGGTGAACGGCGACGCCACTTCGGCATCGATTGCCGCCGCCTCGATCATCGCCAAAGTTTTCCGCGATCGCATCATGACCGATCTGGCCACCGTGCATCCCCAGTATGCCTGGGAGAAGAACAAGGGCTATGGCTCACGCACGCATCGTGACGCGATCAAAAAGCACGGAATGACGATTTGGCATCGGCACGTGTTTTGCGAGAACATGTTCAATGCTGACAGCCAAAATTTCAGCGACGATGATGATCCAGTCGATCGATCGGAAGAACTAGATCGAGTACCGGCCAGGATCCTGGCTTCTAATTAAATCTCAGTTGTTGCCGATGTTTCGCCGCCATCTGATTGCTTCGGCTCTGACTTTTAGATGCTCCGGATCGTTGACGGCGCCGCCGGCGGTCAAGTCCGTCAGAGCTTTCAGCAGCAGCGTCTGATTCTCTTCGCTGTTGCCATAGGGTGGCAGCGCGTATTCGGCGAACCTCAGTTCTGAAAGAAGCGATAGTTGCTCGCTAAGCCTCAACTTGGACCCGGAATGGCGCACCAGTTGGAAGTAAACTCTGTGCTGATCATCACTGCATCGGGCAGCGATATCACTTCGATCGCACTTGATCGCCATATCAATGGCGTCGTTGTACTCATTCAAGGCTTGCACAATCTGGGTCAGTGCTTCCTGCCGTTCTCGTATGGCTTTATGAACCTTCGCCTTGACTGCGTCGAACTCGAAGAAGATTTTCCACCTGTGCTCTCTGCCATAGCCGAAGTTGTTGTCGAGCTGCGCTTCCACTTCACTCAATCGTTCACAGCCGAACGCTGCATTGACGGTGGCATCAAGAGCCTGTGCGTCAGCTTTATATGCACGGTCGGCAGTCTTGTAATTGGCTCCTTGCTGCACTGCCTCCAAGAGTGCGACCGCCTTTGCAGGAGTGACGTACAAGTAGTAACGACACGCTCTTTCAGCGCGGCGCATCAAGTCGACATCGGGATGTGAAGCCAACTCTCGTTTGAGTGAGTCGAAACTGCTGTTGTAGTAAAGCTGCGCTCCGGCTAAATCGTGCAGCTGAGAACAGGCTTCGCCTATCGTCAAATCGAGCTTCATTCGCAGGTCTTCGTCTTGCGATAAGTATTGCCTCACCAACGTGTCAACGCGTTTCAGCCTGGTCAATCGCGAGCCGCTCGTTTTGCCGCCGGCATCAATGTCAGTCAACGAAACAGCAATTGCGTGCAACTGCTCCACGGCAGCAGAGTCCAATTGCGGCACCGCCTGCCATTCTTCCAGGGTTTTGTCAATCGCGCCGGCGTTCAGCCTGGTGTATGACCGATGTTCGTGCTCATACTTTTCACGCTGCTTAACCTGCATACTCAACTGACTGAGCGCAGGTGACCCTTGTGCTTGCAGAACATCAATCAGAATGTCCATCGTGGCAATCGCAAACGGCGGTTGCCTGTTCGGCGGAATTCTCTCAGTCAGTGCCAGAGCCGCCTTAAAACTCTTCTCAGCCTCTTTCAATTGGCCCTTGTCGAAATGGTCCTGACCGCTAAATTCAAGGTGAAACCACTCTCTGACTTGCTTGTCTTTTTCCTGTGTGATGTAGAAATCCGGATCGACAGGCGCGGATCGGGCGGAAGGTACCTTGTCGACGGAGGAATGGTAAAGCGCATGCTCCATGCTTTCAATGTCGATGAAGAATCTCACCACATTGAAGGCAACGGCGAAGAGCATCACCGGCAGTACCACCACCAAAATCGCCAGAGCGATGCGTACATTCTTCGAAGTCGGCGTCGGTGACGCAGTTCTGCTCGTAGTCGTGCTCGGTCTGCTTACCGGCCGGGAGACTGGCATCTTGGCAGTAACGGCCAGATTCGCTACATTGCTCAGGTCTCTCCTCAAGTCCATCACACTTTGATAACGATGAGCCGGATTCTTGTCTAAAGCCTTTTCCACTATCGACTGCAGCTCGAGACCATGAGCCAGATCGTTGCGCGCCAGGGTGAGCTGAAATGGGGCTTCCTGCATGTGCATACGCAGCGTTTCCATGACGCTGGCGCCCATAAACGGCGGCGTTCCAGCGAGCATCTCATACATGCAGCAACCGAATGAGTAAATATCCGAGCGCACGTCCAACCTATCGCCGACGCATTGTTCGGGGCTCATGTAGAGAGGACTGCCGACGACCTCACCGGTGTCGGTCAACTTCTGATCCACATCGGTAATTTTGGCGATGCCGAAATCGAGCAGTTTGACTTGAATACCGTCTTCTTTCCAGCAAATGAACACATTCGACGGTTTCAAGTCGCGATGCAGCACCTGTCGGTCATGGGCGTGCGACAAAGCATCGGCAACTTGGCGGGAAATCTCAAGCATGCGCGATTCCGGCAGAAAATGCTCGCGCTCGATCATGGCTGATAGCGGCTCGCCATCCAGCCATTCCATCACCAGGTATGGATCGCCATTGTCTGAGAGCCCGAAATCCAAGACCTTGATGATATTGGGATGGTCAAGTCTGCTGATGGCACGCGCTTCTCGTTGAAACCGGATCAGCGTATTCTTGTCGACGTAGCGCTGCGGCAGCACCACTTTTACAGCGACCCTGCGCTGGAGAACCTTATCGGTAGCTCTATAGATAACACTGGTGCCACCGCGGCCGACCGGACACTCGATGACGAATTTGTTGCCCAGCTCAGAGCCCGGCTGAAGATCAAAGCGATCGGCGCCGCCCGAATTCACTGATTCGGGTCTGGTTTGAAATTCCTCGTTCGCCCTTTGGTTGAAGCGGGTCGCCTCATCCGCCGGCTGCTTCGAGGTTCGCTGAAATTCCTCGGGCATATATTCCTGACAGTTAGCTGTACGATTTATGCCCAAAGAAATGACTACAACCAGCAGGCGCGCGTGAAAATGCCTTCACTGGTTAGAGTGATATTTCAAGCTCATCCGGTCACAGCATCGGGTGACAAGACGCAAAAGCGGCTTGAGCGCCGCGATTTGACTGCCGAGCACCTTGACCGCTATGGCCGTCGGCTATCAGTTGCGTTCCTTAACGACAGCAGGCAATCCGCTGGTGACGATGGAAGTGACCTTCTTCTCGGTGGCACCACCACCGTCGAGAATCTGTGTCTTGCCCAATTGATCCGTCAGGTAATCCAGACCGATAGCGGTGATCATAAACACGCGCTCGCCTGCTTCAATCAAGCCTTTCTCCCGCAAATACCAGAGAGCGAATTCGATCTCCGTAATGCCGTCGATGTTCAAGCAATCCATCAGCATTCTGCCCGAGGCACCGCCTGAATTCGGCCGTTTCTTTCTGGCAGCCAGAAGCACTTGCAAAACGCCCAGGCGCAGCTCGATCTCATTCCACGTAATGCCGGTCTTGGGAATATGCGGCAAAGAGTCTTTGCCGAACTCGTTTAGTTTTGGCATCTTCGGTGCCACGCCGCCCTTGTTCTTTTGCTGTTCTTGCAGACCGAGCGACATGTCGTATGCAGCGCGCTTGCCTTCATCAGACAGCGTTTTCCAGGCTTCCGTAATGACGCGAAACTTCTCGGCGTTGCCGGTCTCACCGTTATCCGGGTGATACATGGCGGCGAGAAACCGGTAGGCGTAACGAATAATGGTCACGTGCGCGTCTCTATCGATTTGCAGCAATTGGTAAAGCGTTAACTCCTTGGCTTCTTCTTGCTCGGCCGTTTGTGCGCCGGCGCCTGGTTTGGGCGGGGGAGGTGGTGGTTGCCAATTCATAGTTTATTTCCCCTTGAGTAGGCTGTTCGCGATGACTATTCTCTGGACTTCAGACGTGCCTTCATATATCTCAGTGATTTTGGCGTCGCGCATATAACGCTCGACCGGATAATCAGTGACATACCCATATCCGCCGAATATTTGCACACATTTGATTGTGTTTCTCATCGCTACCTCGGCCGCGTACAGTTTGGCGTGAGCCGCTTCCCTGGTAAACCGCTCGCCGCGATCTTGGGCGACAGAGGCGTGATAGGTGAGCAACCGCGCGGCGTCAATCTCAGTCTGCATCTCGGCTAGCATGAACCGAATCGCCTGAAAGTTGTTGATCGTCTTGCCGAAAGCGACGCGCTCTTTCGTATAGCGGAATGCGTGGTCCCATGCGCCTTGCGCAATGCCGACCGCCTGCGAGGCAATGCCGATTCTGCCACCATCCAAGGTGACCATTGCCACCTTGAAGCCCTCTCCGGCGACTCCCAGCATGTTTTCGATCGGCACCGGCGTTTCATCAAAATTAACCTGGCAGGTCGATGAACCCTTGATGCCGAGCTTGTCTTCCAGCTTACCGAATGTAAAACCGGGCGAGCCTTTCTCGACAATCAGCGCCACCAGCCCTTTATGCTTCAAAGCCGTGTCAGTCTGGGCAATCACCAGATAATAATCGGCTTCGATGCCGTTAGTAATCCAGTTTTTCGAGCCGTTGATAATGTACTGATCGCCCTTGCGAACAGCCATGCAGCGCGCTGACGCCGAATCTGAGCCGGAGCCGGGCTCCGAAAGACAGAAGGCGCCCATCTTCTCGCCGCGCGCCATTGGCGCGAGAATGCGCTGCCGCTGCTCCTCGTTGCCGAAAATATAGACGGGGGTAGCGCAGAGGGAGACATGGGCGGAGAACATGACGGAGGTCGTAGCACAAGCCTTGGCCAGCTCCTCTACGGCGATCGCGTACGAGACGTGGTCCATTCCGGCGCCGCCGTACTGCTCGGGAAACGGCAGTCCAGTGACATCAGAGGCGACGAGCACATCCCAATTTTCGCGGGGGAAACGATGATTGCGGTCGATTTCAGCCGCTCGTGGGGCGAATTCCTTCTGGGCAATCTCGCGAATCGTCTCCTGAATCAGCTGCTGCTCTTCGGTCAGTCTGAAGCTAAGTGGAACATCTTTAAGGGTCGTAGCGGTTACCATGGCAAACTCTTGATTACACAGTTGCTGAACCGCGTGCCTAATACTCGACATCGCGGTCGCAATCGCCGATTAACAATCGCAGATCATAACATTTGCGACGCGCTTCCCGGCAGCCCGAGCGATTCGCTGCCACCCTGCACTGGCGCTGCACCGAGGAATCCAGAGCCCGCCAGCAACTGCAAAGTCTGCCCTCCGACAAGTAACTATTAAACGCCGACCCTGTAAAATGCACATTACCGACCAAGCCGTCGGCGGTTCAGCCCTTAGTCCCTTCCAGGCATTCTCTTGAAAATATGGCAGATTTGAAAGTCGTCTTAGTCGAACATGCACCAGGCTCCATGGCAGTCGTGAAAGAAGCGCTGTCAATCGACGGTATGGATATTACGATGTGCGCGGGCGGCTTTGATGCCCTTGACGAGTTGGGCTCGCAGGGCGCGGACCTCCTGATTGCCTCGGCGTCAGTGCCGGATCTGAGCGGCTATCAGCTTTCTTGTTTGATTAAGTCCAACGATCGCACGAGCAAATTGCCTGTAGTTTTGGTCAAAGGCGAAGCCACGGATCAAGATGAATTCTGGAAGACGGCAGCTTTGCCGGATCTGTTCTTGCAACACAATGATCTGAAATCGATGAAAGACCTGGCCCCGCGGATGATTGAGCTGGCGGCCAAAGCGAAAGAGCAAGGTTGGAAGCCGAGCATGGTGAAGAATCTCCTCGTTCCCTCGCGCACGTTCAGCTCGGACAATGTTTTGAACAGCTATGCCGGGTTGCTTGATGATCTGTTGATCGAACGGTTGGTGACGAGACTGACGCGCAACATGAGTGGATTAGTTGAGCCGCGTAAGCGTTTTGTCGATGCGTATTTCAACTTGATCAACCAATTATTCAACCCCGATCTTTTGGGCATCATTATCGCCAGTCCTGAGAATCCGTGGGCGGCATTCCAGCTCACGTCAGGGCTCAACCGCGAAGCTTTCGATCAGTTAGTGGCAAAGATTTCGAAGCAATTCCAGATCATGCGCGATCTCGCTCTCGATGTGCGCGGCGATTTGGACGAGGAGAACAACGGCAAGGCGCTGGGCGAATTCGAGGTTCTGCCGGTTCAAGGAGAGAAAGGCGGAGTGGGCGCATTAGTCTTTGCCTCCTACCAGAAGAAGACATTCAACGCCACCTCCAAAGCGTTTATGACCCAACTGCAATTGCAGATGCAGCCGGTAGTGCAGCTCTTGCTCGCCAAGCAAGAAATCGAAGTTTTGCACAGTCGCGAAGCCTATCGAGCATCGATCGATCCGCTGACAGGTCTGTACAACCTCGAATTCCTTGTCGGGTTCTTGCAGCAGCAACTCCTGTTCTCCTATCGGCAACGTCTGGCCGTCGGCATGACGATCATCGATATCGATAATTTCGCCGCGGTCAATGACGAGTTCGGATACGAAATCGGCGACGTCGTTATTTCCACGATCGCCAATCGTTTGCTGAACATCACGCGTTCGAGCGATTTGATTGCCCGCTACGGCGGCGACGAATTCGCAGTGGTATTACCGAACACGGACATAAACGGCGCAAAAATTCTCGGCGAAAAGGTGCGCCTGGAGATCGAGCAGCTCGGCTTCGTCAAAGGCCCCGGACGCAAGGGACCACACGTCACCGTCAGTGTCGGCTGCTCCCACTTCAACATGGAAGATCTCAATCCGGAAACGATTCTGCGCGATGCGAAGCTGGCTCTGCAAAAAGCCAAAGAAGCCGGACGCAATTGCGTCTGCGCCCAGAACTGAAGAACGAAACGTTGCCTTGCCCGCCAGGCGGCGGCGATTTTGATATCAAATAATGAATCAAGCAGTCAGAAGAGGACCGCATGATTATGACCGATCAGTTCTTCGTAGGTTCGGTCGATGGCGGCAAGGATTCGGCTTTGCTCGCAGCCGCCGACGACGTGGGCGATGGTCATGGCCGCACCGGCGCCGGCGCCTTCTTTGACGTGAAATTGTTCGTACGATTTCAGTCCGGGATGGCGAGACTGATTGAAGTCGGGGCAGGCTGCGACGTAAGGCGCGCATAGTGCTGCGCTCAGTTGGGGAGTGCGGGCACTGGGATCGAAGGCGACCCATTTCGTGGTGGCAACTACTGTGTTTTGAAGCACGGGGTTAGCATCTCTGGATGCTGTGCTTCGAAGAGCTTTGAGCAAGGCATAAACTGCCAGCATTTGCGAGCCCCCGCCGAAGATCACAGGGATTTTCTCAGCGGCGGCGTATGCCACTCCGGCGACGAACGGTTGCATCGGGTCGCCGACGGCCGCCACCGCATGCAGTGGCTGTTCCTTTAAGACTTCTCGTCTCAGTTCTGCTTTAATCAGTCCGGAAACAACGAGATCCTGGCGTCTGTCATGAGAATCGACCGGCAAACTGCTGGACAGCATGCCGTAGACGTTCCAGCCCAGAGCAGTGAGAACGGCCATGGCCGTCGTTGTTCCACCGGGAACACATTCCGCCAGCACGATGTATTCATACGAGGCAGCAGCTTCAGCTCCGAATGCCTTGCCGGCTTCGAATAGTGCCAGAACTTCATCGATATGCAGTGCTTTTCCTGTCGTCAGGCAGGATGCGACTCGCGAGCCGGCACGGCGGTAGGGCACCGCAGGCGGTGCAAATGCGCCGCAGTCGATCACTTCCACAGCAATATCGAGCAGGGACAGACAGGCTCTGGTAATCACCACCGGCGATGCCACGCCTAGAGGCGAGACCGGTATAGACTCCGCAGTCAGAGCCTTGCCTGCCAGCAGTGCCTCTGCATCAGTGCACGGAGTCAACCGCCGCGCCTCAGCATTTACTCCTGCAGCTGAAATGCCAGGAATATCGCTGGTGTGCGTGCCGGCAATGCAAAGAAAAAATTTGCCGCTCTTGGCATAGAGGCGGCCCAGACGTGCATTGATCGTTCCATCAGGATCGTTGATTACACTGACGAAGCGATCATCGGCGGGGCTGCTCATTCGATCCGCCCTTTCAACATTTGACAAATTGGTGCCCCACTGAACGTCAATAGAATGATGATCGTTATTCCCTGCCAGAAATTCTCTAATAACATCGGCACCACTTCCGCTTTGACAGCGAACAAGTTTTCGTGATGCAAGAGCTGCCACACGACTTGGGGAGAAGCAATGACGACGTTCATCAGCAAAATAAGTACAGTGAGAAAAAAGCCAGGCACAAACCAACGCAAACTGAGTTCGAGCGATTGCTTAGCAGCGGCGAACGGTTCTCGCTTGCTAATCGAACAAACGGCCATCGCCACCAGTGAAAGCTGTGTGAGCAACACTGTGCATACGCAGGTGGCGACTATGAGTATCAGATCCAACCACGATGGCAACTTGATCGAGACTACGGCTGTCTGCGGTAAATTTGCCAGGTACTCCACCCCTCCGCTAATCATCAGCACCGCCAGAGAAGGCAGGAGAAACAGTGTCACGTAAACCCAAAAACGCGCCAGGTAGACCTTGCGGTTTGTCACTTCCCGCACTGCCAAATCTTGCAAGGCTACGGTGGCCTGGCGGTCGATCGGCTGCTCGGCATCGACATCTATCTGCATAAACGAGCGGACATATGCTGTAACACAGATCAACCATAAGCCAAGGCTGATCAGCATCAACACCAAGGTAATCACCATCGTAGACATGATAATCGCCAATGCCGTCAAATAAGTCTCCAACGATGTGAACCCGCCGCCGCTCATGCGCAGGCAACACTGCCAGCTGCCAAGCACCATAATCGTTCCCGCTGACACCCACAGCCCAGCCGCGAGATAGCATTTTGGCGCGAAATAAACTGCTGTCATCAAAGCGTTGCGCCACCAGTATTTATGCCAAAACCAGGCCAATGCGTCGCCGCCCTGTGGTGGAGCGCTCTTGACTTCGGGTTTATCCGTCAGACCGGGCTGAGACTCAGCCGGACTGTCGTTTGGCGCATTGTTGTTCGTTTCTTCTGGCACGGCTTCGCTGACGTTAAGATAGGTTTACTATCTTCGCATCGTTCAGGCGCGATGTACAAGCTGGTATTTCGCCGATTTAGTACCACTTGACCGAATTTTGATCAGAGGTTCGTCCGCGCGCATGGTCGAATAATTGCGCCTGTGAGTCGTTGACAAAGATCCTTGACAAAATCTGTGCGAAGATCATGCCAACATTTCGGAGACTTACCGGTGATTCTCGTACTGAAGAAGGGTCTGGATCGACGCCGTATCGACGATATACGCGATCGCTTACTGCAGCTCGGTCTGGCAAGCGAATCAGCACATTCTGGTGACTGCACGTATGTGATCGTCTCCGGTGAGGCAAGTACGATGCCGGCTCATCTGTTTTCACAGATCGAGGGCGTTGAGAAAGTGATCGATGTTTCTGCCAGATGCCCGATGGTTCTGGCGGCGAAAAGAGACCAATTCGCCGGGCCGGGCGCCGAGGCATTCTCCGGACAGTCGCCGTTTTTCATCGCTGGTCCATGCTCGATCGAAAGTGAAGAGCAAATTTTGGCTACTGCTCAGGCAGTGAAGATCGCCGGCGCAGATGCGTTGCGCGGCGGCGCTTTCAAACCGCGCACCAACCCGTACGACTTTCGAGGGCTGGGTAAACCAGCACTGGAGTTTCTCGCTCAAGCGAGCAAACATACAGGGTTACCGGTTGTAAGCGAAGTGATGTCAGCCGAGCAAATCTCGTTGGCTCACGATTACATCGACGTATTTCAAGTCGGCGCCCGCAACATGTACAACTACGAGCTGCTGCGAGAACTGGGCAAGACCCGCAAGCCGATCCTGTTGAAACGCGCAATGGCAGCCACAATTGACGAGTTACTTCAGGCGGCTGAATACATTCTTCTCGAAGGAAACCTGCAGGTAATTCTCTGCGAGCGTGGCATACGATCGTTTGAAACGCGCACGCGCAACACGCTGGACCTGAATGCCGTTGCTCTGCTCAAGTCATTGGTTGGATTGCCGGTGATAGTCGATCCCAGTCATGGAACCGGGCGCGGCTCCCTGGTAAAACCGATGGCGCTGGCTGCCATCGCCTGCGGTGCCGACGGTTTGATGATTGAAACCCATTGCTGTCCGGAAAAATCGATCAGCGACGCAGATCAAGCGATCACACCGGAAGAATTGGCTGAGATTATCCCGCAGGCCAAAGCCATTGCACAGATCGTGAAACCGCAGGCAGCGGATCAAGCACCGCATGCGGTATTACCCGAGCGAAAAGTACTTCTGAGCCAACACTGACATCCAACCATCGACCGTGCCAAATCGACTAGCCAATATTCGAAACGTGACGGTTGCCACGGTCCTGTGCACTGCGGCACTGGCGTGTTGGCCCGGCAGCCACTCTTTCGCTCAGCAACCGGACGCCACGCCCGCCACTCAAGCACAGTCCGGCAAGGCCACTCCCCACATTGCGCTGGACAGCGATCGATTCGACTTCGGCACCGTGGATGAGGGTGTCGATCTGAAGCACACATTTCAGGTTTCCAACGCTGGAACAGGTTTGCTGCGGCTATTCAGCGCCTACTCCAGTTGTGGTTGCACCATTGCCAAAATCGAGAAGAAACAACTAGATCCCGGTGAAAGCACAAATATCACCATCAGCGTCGACACAGCGATGAAGCAAAACAAAGTGACGAAGACAGTATCGGTGTGCTCAAACGACGCAAAAACGCCGGTGGTAACAATCTTTCTTTCGATGAACGTGAAGGATCCGCACATCGGTATGAAGGAACAAGACGGTGCCAAGATCTTCACCGACCAGCACTGCGCCAGCTGCCATGTGGCAAAAGGATTCGGGCTCTTCGGCCGCAATCTCTACAACGCAGACTGCGCCATGTGCCACGGTCCAAAAGCGGAGGGAGCCGTCGGTCCGGCACTGTTTGGTGCCTACGATGACGAGAAGTTTGCTGAGCGCATGACCGACATAATCGAACACGGCAGCAAGGTGCATCGCTCGATGCCCGGGTTTCTCGCTCAGTCCGGGGGACCTCTCGCTCAAGAACAGATCGATTCCATCGTCAAATATCTGCACCGTCTATCCAGAGCTCGACAAGGCAAGGGCACGATGGACTAACTACTAAGTAGTGAGCAAGAGCGGCGAGGAGCCGGTCGCAGCGAACGGCGGAAAGCGCGGAGGAGGCGACGGAGGAGCCGACGCAGCTGTCAGTTTCAGCTTGCATCAGGATCATGCTGCATAGTCTTCCACCAGGGTTCAAACATATTTGAAGGAAGACTCAGCCGTGATGCAGATGCGCGCAATTTATTGATGGCAGCATCGAGATCGGAAACTTTCTGAGGGCTGCTGCTTGTTCCGGTGTGGACATGAATCTGAGTTTCTGAATCGGACTTGAGGGATTCTAGCTTCGGTGAGCTTTGCGCTTGGGAATGCAGCATCTGCCCACCAGTAAATCCCAGCGCCAAACCGAGTGATAGTGCTAACAGCGCTTTACGTTTGGCAAGGCGCGATAAATCAAGAGTTGGTTCATAGACAACCTCCTTCAAAACTTATGGATGACATAACCGACCCCGATAGGGCCTAACTGATCATTCTTTTTTGACAGTTATTTTCTTGATGCGTTGTTGTGAGTTGGCAGTTTTTGGCAAAGTCACTGTAAGCACGCCGCGTTTGAACGTCGCCTCGGCCTTATCCTTGTCGATTTCGCACGGGAAGGGAATACTTCTATCGAACGATCCATACGTGCGCTCCATGCGGTAATAGCCGCTTGTATTAGCTTCCTTCTCTTCACGCTTCTCGCCTTTGATGCTCAAATAGTTTTCACTGATAGAGACATCGAGATCCTTGTCGTCGATGCCCGGCAGCTCCACGGAGATGCGTACATCGTTGGAGCTTTCCTTCACTTCAACACGCGGCTGGAACATCCCTTCCGATAGCTCCGAAAAGGGCATCATCATCCCCGTCTCAAAACTACGGAAGAAATTCTCAAAGGCGCGATTCATGTCTTGCTGGAGCGAGAAATAGGACGTTTGCTCGCTAGGCGAGCCGTTTTCCTTTCTGACAGGAAGATTCTTCTTGCCCCAGTTCCAAGGTATTAGATTACCGTTGAAGACCATAACAATCTCCTCCTTCAAATTGTCGTTTGTTTGTTATTCAGCCTGCACGACGATCTTTCTGGGCAAGGCGCGCTTGCTTTTTGGCAGCACCAACTTAAGTACGCCATTCTTGACTGATGCTTGGATGCCTTCCCGATCAATTTCATTTGACAGAGCAAAAACTCGTTTGTAGCTGCCGACGCCATATTCGGCATATGTCAAATTGTAGCCAGGAAGCTCCGGCTGCTCGGCATGACCATAGATGGTCAGGATGTTTTGTTCGAGCGTAATGTCCACTCCATCCTGCTTTACACCAGGCATATCAGCCAACAAGACCAACTGTTCTTTTGATTCATAGATATCGGTAAATGGAGTGTAAAGCTTGTGCGGCCTTGTCTGCTCAGCAGCAGAGCCTTGTGCGGCCACGTCTTGTTTGTTCGTTTCCATAAGTTCGTTTGGCATGGCAAACCTCCTTCATGTGCCAGAGAAACTAAGATTCGGATACAACGCTTATTCGTCGCGGCCTTTCTGCTTCAGAACGCGGAAGCGTGATTTGCAAAACACCGTTGCTGAACTTTGCCTGCACGTGATCCGCTTCTACGCCAAACGGAAGTTGCAATGAGCGACTGAACTGTCCGAACCCCCGTTCCTGGCGATGGCGGGATTCTCCTTCTTGCAGTTCTTCTGGGTTTCGAAAACCTCTAATGGTCAGTGTGTCGTTGACTAATGAAATATCAACATCGTCCGGAGCAATGCCCGGGATTTCGGCGCGAACGATAACCCCGTTTTCGGAAGTCCATACATTTATAAGGGGAAATTCGGCTGGCGCCTCTATTGGAACACTGGTTGACAGCAGTCGGTTCAGTGAGTTCTGAAGCCGGTGCATGTCTCGCAGAGAGCCAAACAAATCATTGTCAGCAAGTCTCTGAATCAACATAACCTACGCCTCCTTACACAAGATCACGTTGGAATGCAGATCAGGTTTTGATTGTAAGTTATTTAGACCTGACCCGCACTGAATCTACGGTCCATGGATAGTGGTATTACTCAATAGTTCGACAATCGAGCAGCACCCACTGAATAATTTACTCAGAAGAATGAGGGCAGTTGTCACTTTGCACGATTTTTTAAACTTTTGGCCAAAAGTAATCCTTAATATAGAAAGATAGACGGCGGATCTGTTCGTAAAACTTGCCGCCAAGTGGCCTGTTCAAGAAGCCATCCCTGTTGCCGATACAAAGATCATTAAGGAAACATTAAGGTGTTGCGTTCCGAAAAAGTTTTTGCTATAAAAATTACTGGAAGGTTCATTTTGCCTTCGTTGTGATTAGCCCAAATTCTGCTATTAAGGAGGGTTTGCGCCAGTTTGACGATAACAAAGTTGAATAATCCTGAAGCGTAAATACCGGCACGCCATGCCGGTGAAACAAGCAAAAAAGGCAGCCTCAGAGCTACTGAGGCTGCTGAGCTAAATCTCTCACTGCCAAAGAGATCCTCGATTCTTGGACGGTATCTCTCGATGGCTATTTTACTTCAACTGGCTTTTACAGCCGGCTCTAGCTAAATAGACTGATGGAGGTTATACATATGTTGGGAGCAAGACAATACGGAGAAGTACTAAGTAACTATGTAAAAGCTGGCAGCCAAAGCTGCTCTCCCGAGCTACTGGAAGCTATGGCACACAGCGAAATCGATCGAATTCGATTGAGGGTAGCAGAAAACCCTCGCACGCCAAAAGAAATTCTGGAGGTGCTGGCGGTGGACAAGAGTGCTGATGTCCGGGTTGCCGTAGCCACGAATCCGTCAACTCCTCCTTACGTTGGCTATAGACTCGCCTTTGATGAAGATCCAAACGTCAGGCTGGGCTTGGCCGATGACATCAGCACGCCGATTGAGCTTCTGGAAAAGCTAACGGAGGACTCCAATCCATATGTTAGCTACCGGGCGGTACAGACAAAGGAAATTATTTTATCGCAAGGCAAGCCCAGAAGCTTTGGCCGCCAATTTATTCGGTGGCTCAGAAAGGGCGTGGATGAACCTGAATTGCGATATGCGTAAGTTCATAAGGAGGTGATCAACATGATCTGGGTCGCCGCTTTAATGATCTGCATTTGCATTTTGTCTGCGACTTCAATGGTTTATCCCAGTGCCGCAAATGACGACATCGTCATTAGATCCCAGGCAGAGAAGCTCGTTCAGCCGCTATCAAAAACTCCTCAGTTGGGCGACTTCGGAAGCATTGAACATTGGCTTTTGAAGCGATTGCGCTCGCCAGGTAAGACGGCGACTGCGTAGGCGAAAGTGAGATGCAAGGACTGGCCAATATCAAGATTGGCCAGTCCTTGCGGGGACCGGTTAGTTTACCTGTTCAGTTATCTCGGGCCTTCGGACCTCACGATCACTAAATGTGATACCGTTCTCCAAGCTACCAAGCAACCGCCCAATCCTTCAACTCAAGCCATAAGCGTTGACATGATTCGTTGTCATGTCTTGCTGAACTCCTCTTTCGGTACTTGCTGAATTCCTCTTCTGAAACTGACAGCAGCGCATAATTATGGATGAGTGCTGTTGCGGTTTGTTTTAACGGTGAACTGTTTCCTGATCCACACTTGAATGCCTTAATGGAAGAAGCGCAACAATCCATGTTCGCGATCGATTTTGAATCGCCAACCTTCCATAAGATCCTGTCCGATGCAATTGCCGCCGCTACCGCCAATGCGGAGAGTGAACTCCTTATAGATGGGACCGAGCCGGACCTTGGCGTTTGCTATTCCAACGCTTAGACCTCCGCCTACTCCCACCAACTGCTGCGTACCCGTGGATTCAACCCCGCACTGGTTGGCAGTCTTTTGGCTCATGATCGAATAGACAGCGCCGGTATCAATAAACGTATCTACTTTATGTCCGTCCACTTCAATCTGAATGATGTCTCTGTCATTCACTACTTTCAAGGGAATGTCATACATGGAATCAATCTTTTGATCGCTTTTCTCAATCGATTTCTTCAAGTCGACCCGCCCGCCCTTATCATCGATTTCGTACTGATAACCTTGAATGAATGACTGTCCGATTAGATTCTGGTTCAATCCTGAGCCGGCATCTTGGAAGTTGATCCTGATGCGTCTCGTCAGGGTGCCAAGTTTTACATCAGCGTCCATCGAATAGATAGGTACCGCTGTGCCCGCCCAACCGTGAGTGAAGCCGCCTCTCACAGCACGGTTGCAATCAACCCCTGCGGCCTGTAGTTGATCTCTGTAGAAGAAAGCACCAGCACCGGTATCAAACAACGCGGGCAACTGGTGATTGTTGACCGAGACCATAACACCCATATGACCGCCCGATTCGTGAGTGAAGTAAAAGCTGGCTCGATCAGGCAAAGAAGCCATTTCAGCAGCAGTTGCCGCAGCCTCCGCGCTGCCAGGCTGCTCTGGCTGGGCGGCACCCGGATTTTCGCCGCCATGTGAGACAGCGGTTGCGTTTGCATTATTGACAGAAGGAGCCGGTTTTCCACTAGCTGCCTCGATACTGCTCAATGCCGTGCGCGCAAGACCAGCCGCCGGACTATCGGAGGCTATGTCAATGATCCGCTGATACCTGAGCTTGGCTCCCTGCACATCTCTCAGTTGATGACAACAAAGCGCCTCGTAATAGAGTGCATTCACGTCGCTGGGCGATTTTTTCAGACAAAGTTCGAAACTGTTGTAGGCATCGCGATAATTTTTTGCGTTGTACGCTTTTACAGCCTGTTGGAACGCCGTGTCAGCTGCAAGTGCAGCCGGCGTCACCAGCGCAGCCACTGCCACGACCATCAAAGCGCCTACAGTTGTGTGTTTAACCAGCATTCCGGATCGCCAACGAGCCATTCACTCATGCATTTTAGATCAACGGGATTGGCGTGCCCTAAAAAGCTGTTTTTATATGTTGGCTGAACCCTGGTTATTTCGTCAATACACTGCAAGTTTCGTCAGAGTGTTTCCAACCGCTGAGTTCTGCCTACCTATTGCGCCTGGGCAGCAGTTGATCGTGACAAGTCACTATTAATAGTTAGGATAGATGATATCCATCCGGCCAAACTCGTCGTTAATGCCTCTGAAAAGCGCCTTCAATTCGATGTCCGCTGCCGCCGACATCGACAGGGCCTGCTCCAACCGCTCACTCGTGGTGCGTGCCTTTCTGCCCGCGCCATTTTGTGAACTCTTGTCCTGGCTGTTATTCTTCGATGTTAATGCGGCTGTCATTGTCTTTCTCCCTTCTTGATTCACTAACGTGTGAATCGCTTCATTTAGGAGGAGTTTCCTTTGTAATCGCTCCGTCGCCTTCGTCCCTCGGCTCCTGCGCTCTGTTCATCCGCTTCGGCTGCGACGGCTCCTCGCCGCCTTGCCTTCGCTGCTACTTCGAATTTTGTTATAAACCGACCCAAGCTGGCAGCCACGTCGGCGGGCCGGCTCTTGACGTCCTGCGGACGTCCCAAATGAAAGAGGAGAGTTCCTAACCTCTCCCCTTTTCGACTGCTTTACCCAGCCGACCAGCGCTGCTATCCCGTAGCTAATCCGTGGCTGTCTGGGTTGTTTTCGGGTCCGACAGGTGTGGTTCCGTGTACGCTCGGCCGTACTCGGGCAGCTGGCGGATGCCTAAGTGCTTATGTAGGTTTCTCCACTGCGGCGTTTTCTGCCGTTTCTTGCCGCGTTAAGCCGAAGCGTTTCACCACTTCGCCGAACGTCATGCCGACTCTGAGCCACTCAGGCGCAGCGCCTATCAGCTCGCATACTTCTTTGGCATATTTGGGATTGGTTGGATCTGAGCCTTTCAGCGGGATTGGCTTGCCGTTTTTCATCTTCAATCTGATCACAACCGCTGCATCGATCTCGTTTTCTTGGCCGATGAAACGGAAGAGACCGGCGCCCTCTTTGCCCAGCCCAAGCGCCAGACGGGGAACATCGATCATGATCGGAATGGTGCTTCCGCCCGCACGCACCATGTTGGACGAGCGCAGAAAGAAGATGGCACCGTCTTTCGGCAGCTCATGTCCGCGCTCGAGCACGCCTCTCACGATCGGATTGTTTGCCACGCCTTGAACGCGTGCTTCCTGATCCATATCTATATGCAAACTGCGGCTGTGCAAATGGCGCTCCAGCGCATGCAATCTGGCAACAGAGTCGAACGGCTGCTTGAGCTGAATGCGCGCCAGCCCTTCCATGCGTCCGTTCACGCCCATATATATGTTGTCCACCTTGGGCATCAAGCGGGTTTCCAGATCGACTACTGCTTTGCGAACGAATTCCTGGCGCTCGCCTTCGCTTAACTTCTCGGCGTAGTCCAAAACGGCATTGGCATAGTTGCGCAGCGCTTTGGTCGTTCTGGCATATTTTGGCGAACCGAATTTCTTCATGTCGTCATCGGCGGCAGCCAATTTTGCTTTCGCCTCTTCCACGGCAGCGGCGCACTCGGCTGAGGTGGCAAACTCTTTTGTTCTCACCGACTGCAGATTCTGCTTCGCAATCTTCCATTCGCGGTTGGCGGCAAACCGTCCCGTCTCCAACTCCGCTTCTTCTATTGCGGCATCAATCGCTCGCTGGGCTCGAAGCAGTTCAGGTGACAGCGCTTCAACGCGAGCGGCTTCGGTTTTCAGATCGGAGCCAATCCAATCGGTCAGATCTTCTATATGGGACAAACGCACTTCTGGTCCGAGCGCAGGAGCGCTGGTGGAGGATTGTCCTGAGTTGAATGGCAAATTCACCGCCGTGATCGGAGTGAGTCCCGCCAAACCGTCTTTCGCATTAATATCTTGATTCATGTTGTGTACCAGAGGCCAGATGTATCGACAAGCAGCGCAATCTTTGTTTTAACCATCGGCCAGTCACATGGGGTGTTGAGAAATCGCGCTCTTTGGTTTGAGTGTGAAATCTGCGAGCGTGACTGACGCTGACATGGCAATGATAAGACGCTCTGCAGAAAAACGCGATTGGTGAAAATCCCTCAGCGTTCGTAATTTTCCCATGGTGATTTTCGTGAGATCAAAGTGTTTGTGCCGAAAGTCCGCTCACTGCCTGGTGTCTAGCGATCTTCGTGCAAATACTATAGACAAAGATTTTCACAGTGCTTAAATGTTAGCCTAGCCTTTTCTGGAATCCAATCACACAGCTTTCTCACGCTCCCTTTGCTGAAAGCACAGGACCTGTTCTTATTGGAAGGAGAAACTAAGATGGTTGAGCTGCTGTTTATCGGAGTCTTAGTGGTACCTACAGTTTTAGCGTTTGTCGCATGGCTGTCGACCTACTCGCGCACGACACTGGATTCTGAAAGAACTCCCGCAAATTACTGGGGTTCGTATCACACTTCCTCGTCGCCGCGATCTCACATCGGTGTGCTGCTACCGCAGACCCCGATTGAGGAAATCGAGTCTGCGTCTCATGCCCACACAATAGGTGTGCATCCGTAATGGAAATCCTTTTATATACACTAATCGGATTCGGTCTGGTCGGCTTCTGCTGCACGATATTATGCGTTGCGTGTGGAACCGATTTGAGCGAACTCCTGCCCGTCTACAATCCGCGAAAGAAAAAAGTAGCGGCAACGTTCTGGGGTCACTATGAAGACGCGCCCGAAACCGAAGCGCCGGAAACATTCCAGGTGCCGAAGATTTCACAGAACGAAGAAGACTACGTAATCGGCAGCAGCGTTTATGCTAGCGGCAAAGCCGTGCGCAGCCTGCGCAAATAGTTGACGGACTGAACTGACTGCGCGAATATATCGCTAGAGCGAAGCTCCTCTAATTCGCTGGCCGCCTAGTAAACTCCGTTCTGCCGGCGCCATTCCTCGCGCTGCATTTCGCCTGCTTGTTTAATGGCGTCGAGATAATCCTGTGCTTGTTGCCGGTGCTGACGGTCATATTCGCTATTCCAGTTTTGCCATTGAGCCGGAGTCCATGTCACATGCTGCTGGGCATTAACTTGCTCCTGCTGCTGCCTGGCCATCTGATATTCGTGCTGCAGCTCCGCCTGCCTGCGCTGGCGCATCTGGGCAAAGTCGTTGTTCATGTTTTGCATGATCTCACCGCGATGCATTTTTTCTAAAACAGGAAGAATCGGCAGCGGTTCGTTTGGATGCTGTTGATACCATTCCTGTTTCCATCTTTCGTATTGCTGAACCTGAGGTCTAGGGGCTTGCTGCGCCTGCTGAGCCTGCGCCGCAGCCTGCATGCGCTGATTATTCGCCTGCTGCTGGGCCCATGAATTGCTTTGCTGTTGCTGAAAAGAACCGTTGTTTTGTCCGGGCGGTCCCGGAATGTGTTGTTCGGGCGCCCACCCACCAGGAGGTCCAGGAGTGTGTTGTTCCATCGGATAAGGATAGTTTTGCGCCTGAGCCATCGTTGACACGGCTAATGTTAATGGCGCAACCAATCCAACAATAGAGAGGTACGAAAAGACCCGTTTTCTCATTCTAGATCTCCGGATATAGTTATGAAACCGCCATCAGATTCGGCGCATCAATCACGCGCGCCGACTGGGGTGAAACGGCTTGAGATGCGGCTGCGACCAGCGAAAGAAAATACTGATGCACGCGCAAGTCGTCAGTGATTTCTGGATGAAAGGCGGTGACCAGAAGGTTGTTCTGGCGCGCCATCACGATTCCTTCTTCCAGGCGAGCCATCACTTTGACTGATGGACCGCAAGACAGGATCATCGGCGCGCGAATAAATATCGCCGGGAATGGCTCTGTGCCAAGTTTTTCGATAACAAGATCAGTTTCGAAACTGAACCGCTGCGGGCCGAATGCATTGCGCCGCACTTTGATGTCCATAACGGCGAGCCGGCCCTGCACGGAACCTTCTATTTCTTTTGCGAGAAATATAGATCCCATGCAGGTTCCATAGATGGGGAATCCTTGATTGGCTTTTTCTTTGATCGCGTCAAAGATAGGATCGTTATTGTCAGCAGTCAATTTAGCGATGGCGGTAGATTCGCCACCAGGAATGACCAACCCAGCCAGTTCGTCGAGCTGCCAGGAATGCCGCACTTGAATGGCACGCGCACCACAAGCGGTGAGGGCGTGACAATGCTCGGCAAAATCACCTTGCAGCGCCAGTACTCCAATCAAAGGTTTCATCTTCGGATCTCCTTCTATAATCGCCGTATTGCCTGCGCTGCAACATGCGTTGATTACCAGCCGCGCCCAGCCATTTGTTCGCCTGCCTCGAGGCTGCGAGCTGATCGGCCGACCATCGCTTCGCCAAGATTACGGCTGACTTCTGCCAGAATTTCCGGGTTCTTGAAGAAGGTGGTGGCTTTAACTATTGCCCGGGCCCGCTTGGCCGGATCTCCGGACTTGAAGATGCCGGAGCCGACGAAGACGCCGTCGACGCCAATCTGCATGAGCAGGGCCGCATCAGCAGGAGTGGCAATACCGCCGGCGGCGAAATTGACCACGGGCAACTTTCCTTCTTCTGCGACCTGGCACACCAGCTCGTACGGCGCGCCGATTTTTTTGGCAAAAGTCATGCGTTCTTCGGGAGCCATCACTGAAAGGAAGCGAATTTCGCTGAGGATCGCCCGGGCGTGCCTGACCGCTTCGACGACGTCGCCGGTGCCCGGCTCGCCTTTGGTGCGAATCATGGCAGCGCCTTCGCCGATGCGGCGCAGTGCTTCGCCGAGATTGCGGCAACCGCACACGAAGGGCACTTTGAATTTCGATTTGTCGATATGAAATTCCTCATCTGCCGGCGTCAGCACTTCACTTTCGTCGATGCAGTCAACGCCGAGTGATTCGAGGATTTGTGCTTCGACAAAGTGGCCGATGCGAGCTTTGGCCATAACAGGTATGGTGACTGCTTCGATAATTTGACTGATCAAATCCGGATCGCTCATGCGGGCAACCCCGCCTGTGGCGCGGATATCCGCGGGTACTCGCTCAAGCGCCATAACGGCGACGGCGCCCGCTTCTTCGGCGATTTTCGCCTGGTCAGCGGTGACGACGTCCATAATGACGCCGCCTTTCAACATCTGAGGCAGGGCGCGTTTGACCTGATTGGTGCCGACTTTCACCTTATTGTCAGTGTCCAACGTCTCTTTGATTTCAACAGCCATAACTCCTCCAGTTAGATTAGGACTTGGTCTCGTGTGCGCGTCAGGGCACCATATTTAGAGGCACCTGCAGGCGCGACGTTTTGCATGATTTGAAGATACTTTTCATAAGCCAGCGACAGCCGCCGGATTCCTTCCTCAATTACCGGCTCTGCCGTTTGAATGAAGCACAGCCGGACATATTCTTTGCGATCGCCTGTGAGGAAAAACAGATCGCCTGATGAGAACGTCACACCTTCCTTTTCCGCAAACCTGAGCAGTTCGCGGGCGGAAAGGCCAGACGGCAGTGTCAGCCAGATGAATAAACCTCCTTCAGGAGTGCTCCAGCGAGGAGCGCGTCCTTTGCCGGCCGGCTGAAGCCATCGGTGCAGGGCACCAAGCATGGTATCACGACGTTGTTTATAAGCCTGGCGCACTTTCTCCAAATGTTCGCTGTAAAGTCCCGCTGACAGGTAACGTGCCAGCGTGATCTGAGCCATGGAATTGGTAGATAGATCGGAAACGCGTTTAGCCAGAAGCAAACGGGAAAGAACTTCAGGCGGCGCGATCAGCCATCCCAGCCGCAGACCCGGACACAGGGCTTTAGAGAAAGTACCTTGATGAATAACGTGGTTGCGGCCGCCTGGAAGGGCACGCAACGTCGGCAGTTTGTCACCGTCATAACGCAGGTCACCGACGAAATTGTCTTCCAGAATTGGCACGCTATATTGCCGCGCCAGCTCAAGAACGCGCAGGCGCCGATCGAGCGGAATCGTAGCTCCTGTCGGGTTCTGAAAGCTCGGCATGAGATAGATCAATTTCGCCCTGTGAGTGGCGAGCGCATGCTCGAGCGAGCCGAGTTCGATTCCATTTTGGTCCATTGCCACTGGAACGCACCGGGCTTGGCGCGCTCGGAAGTTGCAAATCGCCCAGAAGTAGCTGGGATCTTCCAGCAACACCGCATCGCCCGGATCGACAAAAACGTTTGTCACCAGGTCGATGGCTTGTTGCGAACCGCTGACAATCAGCAGCTCATCATCGTTTGCCTCAATTCCTTCTTGCTCCAGATGACGCAAAACTTCGCGCCGCAGCAGAGTGTGCCCTTCAGCCGGGCTGTATTCGAACATAGAGCCAGCATCGCCAGATTCAAGCACATCTCTGACAATCTGTTCAAACTGGCTTTGTGGATAAAATTCTTCGGTCGGCAAGCCGCCGGCAAAAGAGATCAGGTCCGCTGTAATCGGCGCGGGCGGCGACTGTTTGGCCATGATGTCGAACGCCGTTTGACTGGACCGCGAAAAGCGATCGTTCCACGAGATCGAGCCGGATGCGGGCGCAGAGGTAGTCTTCGCCTGACGGGAACGAACGAATGTGCCTCGTCCCACATGACTCTCGATCATCCCCAGCTGACTCAATTCGCTGTAGGCTCGAGCAATGGTGGAGCGATCGACGTTCAGGATGCCGGCCAGCTCCCGATTAGTAGGAAGCTTGGAGCTCTCAGGCAGCTTGCCTGATTCGATCCAATCGCGCAGGCGATTGAGGATCTGCACGTATAGAGGTTCGCCCCGGTCTTTGCCAGGCTCAACACTGTTAATTAAATCCAGCCAATTCATTAAACCAATCCAACCAATTTGGGAGCAAACTACTCAATTGACGCCAATAAGTAGTATATCGCACCATTGGAAGGCAAGACAATCCAGCCAATATGGGTACATTGGCTGGTATGAAACTCCTGCTCAACCCATCTCAGCCATCCGTAAGGGCATTGACATACCCGCGGAAAAGCCGGCGAAGTCTGCACACAGATACTCGGTCGAGTGCGCCCGAAATGCCGGCGAGCCGCCGGCATCGAGATACAAGTAGCACTCGAAGTCGTGTCGCATCTCGGTGGCAATAATCTTTGTTCGCAGATCTGCCTAGGGGAACATCGTGCAGGTCGAGCGCGCTTGTTTTGCCATTTCTTTGGCTTGACGGGCGGCAGCGACTACTACTCCCGGGTCCGGTGAGGTTTCTGTACTGGCTCCGCCGATGCTGAGAAACGCCAGGTCGACACCATTTGCGTCAGGCAGCAGCGGCGTTTCGGTCAACGTCGTATAGAGACGTTGGCAGAATTCAGCCATACCGGCTCGGTCCGTAGACGATAGCAGAACGACAAAGTCACCGTTCATATGCGTCATGACGTCGAGAGGGCCGCAGGCAGTCCAAAGTCTGGTAGAAAGAGGCAAGAGCGCTTCGGCCGGCAAGGGTATTACCTGACCGTCAGGGTACTGAATGAGAATCTCGTAGATGACGAGCGCGAAGGGTGAGCCGTCTCGCTTGTGCTCGTTGAACGAGCGCATGAGAAACATCATCAAAGCGCTGTTCGATAAATAGCCGGTCTTGCCGTCGGTCAAGGCGTTGCGGGCATCTTCGGCAATCGTCCAATCCAACGTCACTGCCTGTGGTACCGTTACTTCCCCACCTGGTGCAACCGGTGGCGGCGGCGGTGGCGAGCTGGGTGAGCCCCAAGCGACAGACTTCTGCGGCGCGGCTGCAGCAGGAGTCGCTGGCGGGCTTGGTGGCGCCTGTGGTGGCATAACTTGGGGTTGAGGTGCGGCTGCCGGCATCGGCGGCGCCACCGGTTGCGGGGCCGGTTGTGCTGGTTGTGCTGCTGCAGGTTGGACCGGTGCGCCGACTACCTGTTGTGGCGGCGTCGGCAAAGGCGGCGCAAACTGATTGGCGCCAGGCGCCGCGGCAACAACAGCAGCCGCTTGTTGTGCGGCAGCCTGGTCGGGCGGTAAAGACCATTGTCCTGCCGGCGCGGGAGCGGCCTGCGGTGCGAGAGCCGGCTCCGGTTCTGGCACCAGATCTGGTGGCGCCGGCTGCGCCTGAGGCACGAACGATTGCGGTGGTTGGTACTGCGAAGTCGGCGCCGAAGGCACAATGCCAAACGGCGACGGCGGCATCGGCGGCGGCTGGTCCATACCCGGCAACCCACCCAGTGACTGCTGGGGACTCTGTGCCTGCTGAAACATGGCAGAAGAAGAAGCCAGATTGCCGAAAGGATTCGAGGGTGGGATAACCGGCACCGGGGGAACAGGCTCCTCTTCCATGGGATACTCTTCCATCGGTGGCTCTTCGTATTGCTCGACATAGCTTTGTTGCACCGGCTGTTCTACTCGGGCAGACTCAGTGCTGACTTTGCTTTGAATCATCATGATTTCGGTGGTTGCTCGGCTCCAGAGCAATGTCGGCCGTCCTCCGTCAACGCGCAGGAAGCTCCACGTGGGCGGAGCGGTGTTCGTTCCTAACTGCACTTTGACAATAAAATTCTGATGGTTGTAGGGATGCTGAAAGGGCATCTCAACGACTTTTTTCCTCTTTTTAGCTTCATCAAGAGCGTACTTTAAATCCTCAGTGGTGGGGATATTGCTCAATTTATTCGTACGATGAGTCTGAGCTGAAGCAGAACCGGCATTCAGGGAATCAAAAAGTGGCATACGTGACTCTTGCCTTTTGTTATTAGAGGATTGACATTGAAGCTCTGAGGCTGTCCTTACTCGATTCTACACGACTAATGACGCAGCAAAAAGCTATTCGACGGCCGCCTTGGTCGGCTGCCGCTCCGGCGTGATCACTGTAATCCCACCGAGATATTTGACCAATATCTCCGGCACTCTTACGCTGCCGTCGGGCTGCTGATAGTTTTCAAGAATGGCGGCCAGTGAGCGACCGATTGCCAGTCCCGAGCCATTGAGCGTATGCAAATAACGAGGCTTGCCACCATCAGCGGGGCGATAGCGCAAGTTGGCGCGCCTGGCTTGGAAGTCACCGAAGTTGCTGCATGAACTGATCTCCCGATATTTATTTTGCGCGGGAAACCATACCTCCAGGTCATAACACTTCTTGGCGCTGAAGCCCATATCTCCGGCACAAAGCAACACTCTTCTGTAGGGCAGCTCGAGCGCCTCAAGCACCGCCTCCGCATCTTCAGTCAAACGCTCGTGCTCCTGCGCCGAATGTTCCGGTAGGCAGAACTTAACGAGTTCGACTTTGTTGAATTGATGCTGCCTGATATATCCCCGTGTGTCCTTGCCGGCGCTGCCTGCCTCTCGCCTGAAATTAGGAGTATAGGCACAGTGGCTGATTGGCAGCTGCTCTTCTTCGAGCGTTTCATCCCGGTATAAGTTGGTCACAGGCACTTCCGCCGTCGGCACCAGATACAGCTCATCATCAGCGCATTTATAGAAATCGCCGTCGAACTTAGGCAGCTGTCCTGTACCGACCATGCAATCACGGTTGACCAGAATAGGCGGAAATACTTCTCGATATCCACGCGATGAATGCAAGTCGAGCATGAAGTTCATCAGCGCACGTTCCATTTTGGCGCCGTTCTCCATGAGCACGGTAAAGCGCGCCTGCGCCAGTTTTACGCCACGCTCGAAGTCAAAGATCTTCAAATTGGTGCCCAGCTCGTAGTGGTGCTTGGGCTCTTTTATGTTGGGGAAGTTGCCCCATTGCTTGGTTTCAACATTCTCGGTCTCATCGGCGCCATCGGGAACTGAGGGATCGGGACAATTAGGAATTGACAAGATCAAGGCATCAAGCCGTTCTTCCAGTTCTTGCTTCTCTCTTTCGATTTCTTCTCGGCGTTTCTTAATCTCTCGCGTCTCCTGCCGAAGAGTTTCCATCTCTTCTTTCGGCAGTTTGCCGGTCTTGAACTGTTCGGAAATCTCATTGCTGCGGCGGTTGAGAGATTCCCATTCAGCCTGAATCTTGCGATGCTGTGCATCAACATCCAGAAGATCGGCGATGGGAAAATCTCCATGCCTGCGGGCAAGCGATTTCACGACCTCTTCGGGTTTCTCTCTAACTAATCTAAGATCGAGCATTTTAATCCTGTTTTTTTGAACCATTCGCAAGCGCCGTTCGTATATAGAGAGGAACGGAGAGAAGCATTATAGCCGGACCTCCGTTTTGCCCGTGCTGGGAAATCCGGTGACTTGCTGACAATTCGTGACGTTTGACTGCTCCTGCACCGAAGCAGGGGCGGAGGACGCACGCGTTCGCTGTCTGTTGTCAGGCCATTCGCGCGGCTTGGCAAGACTTTCAAGTGCCACAAACAAGGAGGGGCATTATGAGCGCAAAAAAAAGAAAAGCGATCTTGGCCGCAGATGAAATGAAACCTCGCAGCCCACAGCGAAATAAGATCAGTTTCGGCCGCCAGGGAGAAACGCTGGTAGCTAATCAACTGCAAGAATCCGGCTGGCGCATCGTCGAACGCAACTGGCGCAGCGGCAGGCATGGCGAAGTCGATATCATCGCCATCGATCCGGATTCTGTCCTTGTCTTTATGGAAGTTAAAACGCGCCGTACCGGTGACGAAGCAGAGCCCGTCGCTTGTGTTGGTTTTGACTCGGTGCACGGGCTTAAACAACACAGAATTCTGCGGTTGGCTATGCAATTTCTCACCGAACGATGCCTGTCGCCTGAGGAGTTGCCATGCCGGTTCGACGTGGTCGTGGTCCACTACCATGGACCGCCTGCTGACGAACAGACGGCAGAGATTCCTGAAGTGACGCACGTAAAGAACGCCTTCCATAGAATTGGCTGGTGACGCAACTCGTGCTGTCTCTCAAAAAGCACCAGCGGCAGATAGCCTCCCGCCGGAAAGGCGTGCGCTTCAAGAGAAATGGGAGTCGCCAGATTTGGCGGTTCCTATTTCCCGCTGGCAAATTAATTGTGTCCTTCGTATTTCTCCCAGTGACATCGACTATCTCCTTTGTTAATCTGAACCCGTTGCCAGATTCCCCATCAATCTTATTGTTGGTCCTCTTCCCACACCTCAAGGGGGCACACTGTCTATGTTTGCTTGGAAAGAAAAGCGAAACATTCGCAGTCAAATCAGTCAGCTGACGACCGGCGAAAGCGAAGCTACCGGCTCGAACAGACGAGCGATTGGGCTGGTGCCTACGCCGACCTTCGTTGAACAACGCGAAGTTTATTATTGCCGCGACATCAAATATCAGAAACTACTGTTGACGATTGAAGCCAAACAGTTTACCTGTTGCCTGCGTGTCATGTCTCCAACCAACAAATCCAGAGCGGCAATCCTGATCTATAGAGGACGAGTCCTCGGCTGCCTGTACGGCCGCAAAGCGATGGAGCATCAAGCCTTCGGTGAAGACGCTCTGCAATATGCGTTAGCCGACATGACCGCACCAGATACGATACTAGAAGTCTATGTCCTTACCGAAGAAATCGCTCTTGCTGCAGCGTCACTGTTTCACAGCAAAGTGATGCCTGTGCATGAACACGACGACGCATACTCGTTGCTTGAACGTGGCGTCAACGGACTGATGCGGACAAAGAGCCCTGGCTGCGTTGTGATCAACAACGAAGAAGGCCAGGCGGTTTGCATGATCTATTTATTCGGTGGCAGAATTGTCGGTATCTATTCATTTCTCGACGGATGGCTAGAACCGAAGTGGGAAGACGCAGAGCTTTGCCTCTCTTCCATACCCAAACCGCAAGTGATGGCCAGCGCCCTTACTGCCACGAGCATCGATGAAGTAAAAGGAATGACCTTCAGCCTGACAGGGCTGACCGATCACCGCCTGCAGACGCGCTCTCCAGCGATTCCGCTCGACTTCAATCCCTATGAATCACAAGATCGTTTGCCAGCCTTTTCGCTCAAGCGCAATGTCTCCAACATGAACCCCTCGATGTCGCAGACCCAAACCATGCAGTCCGTCGGCTAGAGACCGGGCGGACCAAAGGCTGCACAGGTTGAATGGTGGAAGCCCGCTTGGCTGCGACGGCTCCTCGCCGCCTTGCCTGCGCAGCAATTTAACGCCCCAGCGATTTAACTAATCCTTACGCAATCGGGTAATTCCGGCTGAGATTGTCGCCTGACTGTGTATCATGGCGGCAAAGTCGTTTTAAGGTGCCCAACTTGGATATTCAAACTGCCATCTCGCCCAACGTCAGCGTTAGACCGGCGACAGCACAGGTAAATTCGCTCGGACATCTTGTCGTCGGCGGCTGTGACACGGTCGAATTGGCCAAGGAATTCGGCACACCGTTGTATGTGATCGACTCGCAGACGATCAAGCTCGCAGCAGCTGCCTGCTTGGAAGGGCTGGCCGGATATCCCAATGCCAAAGTGCTCTATGCGGGCAAGGCATTTCTTTGTCTGGCGATGTGCAAACTGGTACAAAAGCTAGGTTTGGGTTTGGATGTAGTCTCCGAAGGCGAGCTGTACACAGCCACCCAAGCCGGATTCCCGCCTGCATTGACGTATTTGCACGGCAACAACAAATCGCACAACGAAATCGATGCTGCAATTGCACGCGATGTGAACATCGTCATCGATAATCTTGGAGAAGCGCAGATTGTCGCTGCCCGGGCCCGTGCGGCCGGCAAGAAGGCCAGTGTGCTGATACGAGTAACACCAGGAGTGGAACCAGACACCCATCGCCATATCAAAACCGGGCAACACGACAGCAAGTTTGGCGTGCCACTGGAGCAGGTTTTAGAGATTTCGTCGTTGATCGCCGGAGACGATCGAGCTTTCGTATTGCGCGGGCTGCATGTACATATAGGGAGCCTTTGCCAGGACATAACGCCGTTTCTAGACATGGTAAACATCCTGGCAGACCTGGTCTTGGAGCTCAAGACGAACGCCGGTATCCAGATCGAGCAGCTTGACGTTGGGGGCGGACTAGGCATTGCCTATACCGACAGGGATCGTCCGGTGCCAATGTCACAATGGTCTAGCTCAATTGCTGAGCGCGTCAAACAAGCATTCTCGCAACGCGGGTTGCCGCTGCCACAATTAATGGTCGAGCCGGGACGCGCAATTATCGGCACTTCCGGCGTCACCCTTTATCGAGCCGGATTCACGAAAATGATGGGCGAGAAACGATATCTGGCGGTCGATGGTGGAATGGCAGATAATCCTCGCCCGATCACATACGACGCGGTCATGACCGCGGCGGTAGCGAACCGCATGAATAGTGAACCCAGCCCCAATCCACTCACTTTAGTGGGAAGATACTGTGAGTCGGGGGATATAATAATTAGGGAAGCTTATTTAGACGCCCAGCCGGGTGACCTCATCGCCCTGTTTGGGACTGGCGCCTACAACTACAGCCAGGCGTCAAACTACAACCGCACGCCCCGCCCTGCATGCATTATGGTGACAGAGGGAAGCGCCGAAATCATCATCGAGCGCGAAACCAATGAGGACCTGATCCGCCAAGATCGAATTCCGAAAAGCCTTTCGGAGGGTATCCCGTAAAGATAGACTGCTCCTAGCAGCGCACGAGGCCGAGACTTCATGCACAACCTGGCTGACGTTTTAAAAGACATCAACTGGCTGGTCGCTTTGAAGCTGTTCGTGCAGACTGTGATCATCTGCTACTGCACAGTGTGGATTTGGAAACGGATCATCGGCACCCAGGCGGAGCGGCTGGTCAAGGGTGTTATGGTCTTGATCGGCGTTTGCGTTCTCTCGTATTTCGCCGGATTCAGTTTGATTACTTCGTTGCTGCAGCAATTGATCCCGGTCGCTGTGTTGGCGCTGTTGATCATTTTCCAGCCGGAGATTCGGCGCGGCTTGGGCTACATCGGGCGAATGAAGCCGTTTTCCGTCGACTTCTCATTGCCTGACAGTGAAGAAGCGAAGAGTGAGCACGACATCGAACAAATCATTACCGCTGTTCGTGAACTATCGCGCACGAAGGTCGGTGCCCTGATGGTAGTGGAGCCGCCCGAGGGTGAACGCGACTACCTGAGTCCCGGAACGCCAATACATGCGGACATCTCCAGCACTCTGTTGCTCAGTATTTTTTGGCCCAACTCGCCGTTGCATGATGGCGCAACGGTGATTCGCAAAGACAAGATTGTCGCGGCCGGTGTGATCTTACCAATGACCGACGACCCGAAGTTGAGCTACAGATACGGCACCAGGCACCGGGCGGCAATCGGGCTGTCGGAGATATACGACGGCTTATGCATCGTAGTCAGCGAAGAGACCGGTTCGATTTCAGCAGCCAACCGCGGCATGCTCGTTCGCTACAGCGAGGCGGGCGAACTTGCCGATCCGCTTTCTTATCTCTATCACCAGAACCGCGTTCCCACGACTTCTGCACCAGGCCCGCTCGGCTCGTTCCTCACTCTGTTTGGACGGGGCAAACGTGAGGATCGATTGGCCCGTTCGTCGAAGGCCACGCCCGCCGATGTCGCCGTGCAGCCGGTTGTAGCATCACATGCGGTGCAGCCACCGGTATTAGTGCCAGCCGATTCCCCCGTCCCCACTAACGGCGAAGAACCAGATCCACGCCTGAGCGGGGACCTTACCAGCATAGCCTCGCTCGCCCCGCACGAACCAGAACAAGTACTCTGATCAGCTAAATAAATCTGCTCTTGCGCAGCTCGGCATCGTGGGCGGTGGCAGCTTCCATGGTGGCGAAGTTCGGTTCTTGTCCGAGCACAATCTGACAATAGGCTTCGTACATTTGAAACGCAGCTGTCGCGGGGGCGGTCTTGCCGGTCCCGGTGCCCATTCCCACTAAAGCGACTGATTCGATTTTGGACTCGCCGCGTTCTTCCCGCTCCTGCCGCATGTGAGCAGCCAGCATGCGGAGGGCGGCTCGCGTGGCCAGATATGAGTTTACGTTCGCTGACGACATGCGTATGGGCACGCGCAGAGTCGGCGCAATGATCGCCAGCCCCGGGCTTTCGATACCGGTAGTGATCATTTCAGCCAGTCCCACAGGCAACTCACCGGCATACTTGTCTGCGATCATTTTGCGCACGCGCGGCTCCAACTGCGCATTCGCTCTCTTATTCAAAAGCGCCGCCAGTCCACTATCGAGCAGACCAAAACTGTTACTCGGTACGACAAGAACTGTAGGATTCAACTCGAAGACATCGCCTTGCGAAATTTCCACTCGAGCGTTGCGCGCGAAAAAGTAGGTCAGGGATTTTACAACTTCTTCGTTTTGATCGCGTAGGTATATGGTCAGTGACACGTTTCACCACCTGGTTGTTGCGTTGTTTGCTGTCTAGTCTAGCCAGCGGCCGTTGGAGCTGCAACTGGTTCTGCCGCGCGATGTCGTTTTGGGCATTCCTCGTCCTTGGGAATCATCCGCTTCACTTCGCCTTGTTTCTTGCACTCCAGGCATTCAACGAGATCCATAAAGCATCGCGGGCACTTGGTCGTGTCGGGCGTCACCGGGCAGTTGCAATGAGCGCACAAAACAATAGGCGGGCTTTCAAAGATGCAACGGTCACTGCCTTTGGTGCACATCGTCGGCTTCTCAAGCGCCGCGCTGCAATACGGACAGAGATTGGCCCAGGCAGATCCGCAGCTCGGACAATAGCTCTTTGTCTGCGATCCGCCTTGCTTCAGCACCATCACTTCCGGGTCCGGTCTGCCCAAGGTGACACAACCAGGGCAAAGCGATTCCTTTTGACCAGCCTTCGGCAAATTCACGGTGCTGGCCTGAGACTTGCGATCTTCCATGCCTTCCAAAATTGCGGCGCATTCCGGACACTTGCGGCTGTGATCGTCGATGATCTTCTGGCACTTCGGGCACAGCATTTTGTGCGGAACAATTAGCGTCTTGACGCCGCCCTTCGAGCAAATCGGACAGAACTGCGCGTCTTCAGTCAAAGCTTCAGTTATGTCGTGACCGCGCGAGCAGATTTTAACGATCTCCTTGTCAGGAGTCTTGTACGAGAGCCACTGCAGATATGGATTCGGCTCAGCCACGAACTTGACGTCAGTATGCATGGGGTTCAGCCGCCGGTCCGTGTTCTTGTAATAGTTCTCGTAGTCGTTGATCGACACGAGCGACGCAAGAGAGTACAGCGGATCGTACTGCTTCACCACCACCCGCGGTTCTGCATCGGACAGGACGATGTCCGTATTGCGGAAATTGGGAATTTCCTTCTGCAGGCTGGAGACGACGCCTTCCGGCACCTTGTTGCCGTTCAGCCCGACGAAGGTAATCGGCGAGCTGGCCGAGCCGATCTGGTGTGTCTGCACAAACCAGAGCGGAGCGCTGTGTGTACACATTAGCGAGAGCAAATTGTCTTGCGAGAAATCGAGCAACAATGTCTTGCCGTCAGAGTTCGTATACCGCGGTTCTTTAATCATGCCCGAGGCGTCTTTGGGGAAGAGCTTATCGAAGATTTTGTCGCGCACAAACGACTTGATTGTCGCTTTGATCTTCTCTTGTCGAGCATCGGCATCCAAAGTCGCGTCGAGCTGAATCTGCAAAATCTTGGCAGACAAATCAGACGTGATCTGATTTTTCATATCAGCGGAAAGCACCGGTGAAGCCGCCTTCCAATCGGATTTTTCCCAAATCGGCGCCAGCAGGCTGTTGACGAACTTCTCCACCTCTTTGCGCCCAATTAAAGACTTATCGATCAGGATTCGCTCTTGTGCGGTATCGCCCATAGTAGCAATACGTGAATTGAGTTTATCTTGACCATCCTTATCGACCTCTTTGGCGGCTTCTGCAACTTCTTGCAGTTTCTTCAAGAATGATTCAAAAACTTTGATCAGCTGGTTGTAGAATCCGATCACCATGCTGCGGCTGCGCAAGTCGCGGCCGGTGTTGTCATAATAGTCGGCCAGCCGTTCTAACAGAACTTCAATTGTGTCTCTGAGAACCGGCAGCCCTACCGTGTTACCAACCCTTTGCAGCGAATCGAGTGTTTCGCTCACCGGTCGTTTAGGATCACCTTCTACGACTGGGGCGGGGGGAACCTGTTTGATCTTCGTATTGGCCAGTGCGATCAACTCCTCGATCCACTCCCGCAAGAAAACGTAGCCGTGCTCAGGATCTTTAACCAGTTTCTGCAACTGGGTCGTGACAGTGTCGGACACCTTCTCGAGCGTTTGCTTCATTAAGGTTGTCGCTTGTTTTTCGATCTCGAGAGGATTGTCTGCACTGGCGGTGGAACTGACCACACCTTCAGCCCATTGCTTCAGCTTGTTGATGCATTCCGGCCGGTTGCGATGAAACTCTTCAATGAAGGGACGCGACAGGTATCTTCCATAGGCTGGCTCCGTGCTTAGACTGGCTTTGAGTCTCAAGGCATCTTCCGTTTGCGCCAGATTGTCGGCAAAGAACTGCACAGCAAGCGCCTTTTCTGTAACGTCTGGATCCGGCCGCATCAAGAAATCGATCACCGTGTTGGTCAGCTTGATCTCCAGCATGTCCTGGAAATAGGCGATGGACGGCACTTTCACTGAAGCCACGCCGCACGACGACCAGCTCTTGTAGAAGATGCGATCTTCCACTTGCTCGGGTTCTGTCATCGAAGTGAAAATGTTGCTGAGAATCGATTCGCTGCGTTCCGTCAGAGGCGAAAGCACGTCAGTCATGATTGTTTCCGACATGTATTGACTGACTCGATCGTCAGCGGCCACCGGCTTGTCGCCCGACACCTGACGTTGAGAAATTGTGGCACCGCGCTTGTTCTTGTTGCTGAACAAGAAGAGGAAATCAAACGGCGTCACATCCTTTTGGAAATCGACGAACGTATGGTCCTTACCGCGCACGGTGTACGAACGTTTAGAACTGTTGGTCAGATAGTCGACTTCCCGCAATGCTGCATACGCATTGGCGTAAATTCGCTTGATGTGTTGGTTCTCCACGACCGGTTCGTAAACTTCCGGCAGCACAAACATGCCGATGAACCGGCGAGTCGATGGATCAACGCCGACAATCTTGCGCAACATGTACGCGACATCGAGGAACATACCGCTGCCTGTGCCACCGCATATGGAGCAAATGATGTAGACGAACTGCAGGTTCTGATCCACATCAAACGTGGGGAAATCTTCCCAGGCTGCCGGATCGGAAACATCCTGCGCGGCTTGCTGCAGCCAGCGATAAGTGGTGTGCAAGTTCTCGCCTTTGTATAAACCGATGCGGCCGAACATGCGCACCTGTCCCGAGCCGCGCGCAGCTTTCGGGAAGTCGACCTTCATGTCGGGATCCGGATACCAGTCTTTGATATGACGATTCTCCGGCGCGTCCAAATTGCTGATTACTTGCGGCGTGTCGCTTTGATCGATGACGCGCATCTCGTCAGTTCCTAACGTGATGTATTCGCCGGTGCGCTGGCTGATGACGGGCGGGTTGTTGACTGTGGCACTATCCGTGTCGATCGAGAGCAACCGTATCCAGGGCAAGTCTGCACGACCATAAGTGTCGAAAATTCTCCGCTTCAAGTGTGTCAGGGCGCGTTTGCCTGTGCCGCCCAAACCGATGACCAGCGACGGAATTGTCCTAATTGCCATGATTACTCAACCCCTGATTTGAACCTGATTTTGAAAATATAACGTTATCGGACGAACTTGTTCGAGACAAAGAATTGGTGGCGTACCTAGTGGCTGACGTGGCCGGACAGCATTGCATTGCCGACGATCGCAACAAGAGCGATGGCGATTATGACCACGCAGGTCGTATTTGCCACCTTGGTGGCTTTTTCGGGCAACCACTTGCTGTTCTTCACCAGGAAGGAATACACGACATAGCGTAAACCGACGGCGATAAGAATGGCGGCCCCGCTGATCAGTCCATACAAGCCAAGCGTATCCATTTGCCGAAGTGCCCTCTCTTGAAATTTGTCTTTAGCTATATAGCTTCTATCTCGCTTTTAGCCCACAACAACTGCAAGCTAAACATGCAAACACAAACGCTAACGTCTTGGAAAGCTCAACTGTCGAGCGCTTGCAGCAAAGTATACGATAATGTGAAAGTTGCATTCATGGGATTGCAAAGAAATACTGAAGTTTCCGGCTCGACGGAGCCAGGATATCTGATGCCAACGGCGCCGGCTGGAAACTAACCCCCTCAGCTAACGTCGCAGTGTTCGCAACCAGAAGAAAACCCAGAGCACGCACGTGATCACGCACAGCAAAAATACTGGTATCGCCACTGGTGCCACCTTTTCCCAGGGACTCGGCTCGACAATGATTTCGTAAGGAATTTCATTGGGGCCGACGATTTCCGCTGAGCCGGTCATGCTCACGGCTAACTTACCATCGTATCTGCCTGGTGTTTGATGCGCAGGAATGAACACACTCAAGCGAAACGGTTGCTGCGTGCTTTTTCCAGTATCCAGCGAGATCTCCAGCGGTTTGCCGTCGTTAATTTGCTTGGCGTCGATTGTAGCTTCGGGTACAGCATCATTCTTGCTCGAGGCTGATGACGAACCGGAGCCGACTAACCGTGCGGACTCGGGCGTTACCGTCACTGTGTACACGGCTTGGCCGGGCACAGCCGAAGTGTCCTTCAGTGAATTCTCCAAAACGCATTCCGTCGACTCAGCCCAAAACAACCCTGGTTTCTTCGCCAACACTTTGACGGTCTCTTGCTCGGTGACGATGCGCCCGGGAACTGAAATTTCATAGGGCACCGCATATGCCACCTTGGCTGAAGCATTGATTTTGAATGTTCCAGAAAAGTGTCCTGGCGGACAGCTGTTGTGCGCCTGCGCCACCACCGTGACAGGAACCGTGACCGTGCGCCGCTCACCGCGATCGTCGAACTCGGGAGCAATCGTATAACTCGGCTTATCGAGACGCACACTAATTGCGCCAGGAGCCAGATCCAGGGTCGAGCGGAGCGCACTGCCATCAGTGCCTCGCGTCACGCCAGGCTTGCCCGAGGCGCGATCTCCAGCTTTGGTTTCTTCTACCCTCGTAATCTCCTCGGCATAGCACGATTTGAGCGCAACAGGAAAAGCGGCGGTGGCTGTGCCGTTGCCATTGACTGTGCCGAATCGCAATACACCACTGCGCATCTGCGAGCCTTCCTGTGCAACGGTGATTTCGCCCTTCAAGCTCTCGACGGTCTTCTTCAAAGCCAGAAATATCTTTTCGGATACGGTGCCGCCGGCTTGTTTAGTCACGTCGATAAAACCGCCGTCAAGCAGGGCGGCAAGTTCTCTGGCCGTTGTCGTGCCGGCTTTGCGATCCGGTAAATTTTGCAGACCGATCACTAAAGACTGCCAGGTTTTGACACCCAACTTTTGTTGAATCTCTTTGGACCGCGCGACGAATTTCGCCGCCGCATCGCGTGCTTTGATCTGCGCGCCGGGCGGCGGTTCATCCCATCCGTCAGTGAGCATGACGATGTAGGTTGTCGTGCATGGATCGGAGTTGGCGTACATCTTGTTTGCCTTCTCCAGGGCCATCGTTAAGGCGCCGCCCATGTAGGTATCGCCGTGCTTGTCGGCTTGCAATGCCTCGGGCGATTGAATCAACTGCACCAACTTTTGCCTGTCCTGGTCGGTCAAGAGTTGCTGTGGCCAGTCGCTCTTTTCCGTCACTTGCGTGCCAAAGGTGATCACACAAGCTTTGCTCTTCGGTCCAATCAAGCGCGGGTCTTGCACAATCTGTTCCAGAGCCTGCCTGAGTGCTTCGAAGAGAAAGACTTTCTGACCACCGGCCGCCGGCACCATCTCGCTTTTGTACAGCATGCTGCCGGAAACATCGAGCAGGAAAATGAAGTTGGTAGGACGTTCCTCTTCCGCGAACGCAGGCGAGAATGAAGAGAAAATCAGAAGCGAGAGGATTGCAAAAACCGCTTTCCTCATAGGTGCGACGCCACCTCTTCCAGTATTTTGCGCGCAGCATCTGCTGGATTTTCGTGTCTGGTGATCGGCCTGCCGACAACAATATAGTCAGCACCGTTCGCCAGTGCCTGCGCCGGAGTCACTGCTCTTACCTGATCGTCGGCTGCGGCCCAGTCGGGGCGAACTCCCGGTGTGACGATGAGGAAATTCTCGCCGCAGATCTCGCGGATTCTCGCCGCTTCCAGAGCCGATGCCACCACTCCGTCAACGCCGCAATCGCGCGAAAGTTTAGCCAGTTTTTCCACTGCTTGATCGACGCGAATGTTCCAACCCAGCTCGTCGCGCAACGCCGCATCTCCCAGGCTGGTGAGAATTGTTACAGCAAGGATTTTCGGGGGCGCGACATTTTTCGTGCGCGCCTGGCTATGCACCGCTTCAGCTGTCGCTTTCAGCATAGCCGCACCACCGGTGGCATGAACGTTGAACATTAGTATGTTTTGACCGACCAGTTGCTGGCTGGCCCGAGCAACGGTCGTGGGTATATCGAGAAACTTGCAATCAAAGAAAATCGGGCGCTCAAACTGCTGCAGCGCGTCGAAAACGGAGGTTCCGTGCCGAGCGTACAATTCCAAACCGACCTTGAACACGCCGACATGCTCAAACAGTTTCTCCGCCAACTGTTTTGCTTCGTCGAGAGTCGGCACGTCCAGAGCCACGATCAGCCGATCCCTGGCACTGCAAGCTAATGTTTTTGACTGCAATTTCTGCCCTGACCTCATGTAATCGCTCCGTCGCCTTCGTCCCTCGGCTCCTCCGCTCTGTTCCGCCGCTTCGGCTGCGACGGCTCCTCGCCGCCTTGCATGATCTTTTGTAATCGCTCCGTCGCCTTCGTCCCTCGGCTCCTCCGCTCTGTTCCACCGCTTCGGCTGCGACGGCTCCTCGCCGCCTTGCCTTCGCTGCTAATCGTTCAAACAGACTTTAGCGCATACAAAAAACTTGGCAACCAAAAATTGCCAAGCCTTTATCAATTGCGAGCACAAGTTGTTATGTGGACTTGGCGCCGACTTTGTCCTTGTCGAGCTTGTAACGCTTGACAAAACGGTCTACGCGTCCTTCCGTGTCGACGATCTTTTGTTGACCGGTGTAAAACGGATGGCAGTTGCTGCAGATTTCTACGCGAATCTGCGGCTTAGTGGAGCCCAAATCGACTTTGCTCCCGCACACGCAGGTGGCTGTGACCTCGTGATATTTGGGGTGAATGCCTTCTTTCATGACTGAATCCCTGGCCGTTAGTTAGATGTAAAGCAAATAGCTATGATAGCAAATTTTGCACCGCCCGAGGCGCGGCGGCATAGATGTATTAACATTATGGGCTTCGTCGGCTTCAGCCTTTGCCTCCGCCTCGCCGTTCTTGCTCAATCCCAGCATGTTACAACCCTGGGCGGCTGGCTAACGGCGCCGCGTCTTATCGAGTTCGCTCAGGGTGGCTTTAATTTCGGGATCGTTGCCGTCAAGAACTTTGGTGCGAATGTCGAGCGCCCGCTGCAAATTCTCGCTGGCCTCCGAGTGCTTGTGCTGCGCTGATTGATAGCATCCGAGATTGTGCAGGACACGCGCTGTTTCCAGATGAGTTTCGCCGAACAAGGCCTCGGCAATGTTCAAACCATAGCGGCACATTTGCTCCGCCTCCGGCACTTTGCCTATCTGAAAGTAGGCGTTGGCGAGATTGAGAACGCTTTCCAACAATCGGGGATCGCCGCGCTTGAATTTTTCCGCCTCTGCCAGAGCGGTGGCGAGAAACTCTTCCGCCTCGTGAGCATTTTTCTCGCTCAGCGCCTTCAGTCCCAGGTTGGTGCATAGCTGCCAGGTGTAATCTGACTGCGACATCTAACTGCGGTCCCCCCGCAAATATTATGCCCAAATGACCTTATGTATACTAGTTTCAGGCTTCGAGGGGCTATCCAATGCCGGGGCTGCACAATTATAGATGGATGCTGAATCCCTTCATCATTGGGATGTTGCTCCCCATTCCACTGTTTGTGGCTGGATGGAATGAAAGTACACAGGCTTTTCCGGATGTTAAAGACCACTTGAGCATTCTGTTGTCGCTCGTTGAGGAGTGGCTGATCTACGGACCCATTGTAGGACTCATCCTTATAGCATTTGTAGGTTCTATACGGACCGGGTGGTGGAAGATCGGGCCAAATCGCGATGACAACAATTCGAAACCAACGATCTAATAACCATACGTTTCGATTCGGCTACATGTTAATCGGCTGCTTCACTTCCAAGCCCTCGCCGCCTGCCTCAGTCAGGCGCTTGCCTTCGACGTCGAGGAAAACTTTGCGATTGCCGGCGGCACCGGCGACAGTGCGGCGCAATTGCTGGAGCCGCGTGGACAACGAGTCTTCACCGCCGGTGGCAAAACGCCGGGAGAGATTCAATTCGATCCGGCCGTCGCCCTGGGTGACGCCGATCAGCACTGTGCCCCGTGGAATTTCGCTGCCCAGCCCTGCTTGCTCTTCTTGCCGGCTGGGACCGTAAAGCAGTTCGCTGATGCATTCGCGCATCTTGTCCTTGCCGGCGACATTACGCACGACAGGCACAAGGTGGAGTGTGCCGCCTTTCTCTTTGAGAAACCAGACCTTGACTGCATTTGATGACTTTGTCGGTGTGGGTGGGGGAAGTTCTTTGAGATGATGGCCCGCAACCTTGTCGAGCTTGTCTGATCCATGGCCCATTGAGAGGACCGTGCGCTGGGTGCAAGCTGAGATCGAAAAGATGCACAGTAGGAGCACAGCTGCCGTGCGCGCAGGCACCAGGCATGGTGCGCTGCCGCTGCGCGAGCGAACCGGAAGTGAGTTGCGCATGGGAGATTCTTTCTAGAGCGTCAGCTATCTACTTAGGCAATTTGCCCGGCATGGCGGCGACTTTCGACTGTTCTTTCGGCCACAACACCAGGGTGCCGTCAGCTAATACTTTATCTGGTTTGATGACAAACTGCGTCACTCGGAAAGCATGATCTTTGCGATCGAATTTACCCATGTCGAAAATGGGATTGACCAATTCACCGACAAACTGCGCGAATTCAACCGGGTTGGGGATATCGGGCGACTCGACCGTCATGTCTCGCAGCCAGATGCGCTGTGCTTCGATTGTCGGTCGGCCGGAAATTTTGATCGGAACGCCGGTATCAGGCGCTCCATCTTGAGTGATCAACAGGGCATCGATTTTGACGATGCCGCCTTCTTGCAGTTCCAATTTGGGATGCACGATCTGCAGCTGTTGCGCGCCCAAACCGGGCAGATCCAGTTTCAATCCGCGAATCGACTCGCTCACCTTGGGATTATTGAGAGCACTGGCGATTTCGGCACGATTGAGGCGCGCCTTGACGTTGAACATAAACGGTCTCTGCAGACCAGCGCGGTGCCCATGCCAGCCGGGGTCAAACCAGATCGGATTAGCGGAGGAGAGCTGCAAGTCACCGATGGGGAGCGCTTTGATCAGACATTGCGCCAGCTCGATCTTGACTGAGCTCAGCTTGCCCGAGCACAAATCAGTCAGGCTGTAGGTCTTCACGCGCACCTTGATGTGCCCCGAGCCCAAACGGCGTCTCAATGCCTTTTGCGCCACCTGGTTAGCGACGACTTGCGCAACAAAGTTCAGCCCGGTGTACTTCTGCAGGTTGCGGCTGAATTTGCCGGCGATGGGAAACGGCGGTGGCGCGGCTGCTGTCTTGTCCGTAGCCAAAGCCGGAGGCAGGAAAGCAACGGCGGCCGCTAATGCAGCAGCGGCAAACATCGTCGAGCGGTGGGAGAAACTACAGTGCAACAGAACAACGCCTACTTATTAATAGACGGAGGATATCAAAGCCGCTTCTTCACATCAAACTGATTCGCTTAAGGTTACGTCGTTCCCGACGGATGCGGGGGCATCGGCGACTTCATCTTTTCGTTTAAAGCTTCTTTCAGCAGCTCGTTTTGCTTGAGCAGGGCCTTTAGATGCTCGTTGGCGATCGCCAGTTCAGCCTGCAACTCGGCTACAGTCTGCTCGTGGCTGACACCGGTGACCGGATCACGTCCGGGCATCTTCGGCAGAAGCACATAACCCAGCTGCACGGCTTTCAGTGCAGCAGCTGTGCGAGTCGGCACCTTCAGCTTGGCAAGAATGCACTCGATATGCTTTTCTACCGTGCGCAGCTTCATGTCGAGCTCTTCCGAGATCTCTTTGTTGCGCAGGTCGAGCCGGATCAGAACTTCGATTTCGCGATCGGTCAAGTTGCAATTAGGCATCGACGTAGTCGGGCTTTGCTTGACCAACTGCGTGATCTTGGGATCGCAATAAGGCAGCGAGCGCGTCACCTGCTCAATTGCCTCGAACAATGTGCGCGGACCCGAGCTCTTCAGGCAAAACCCGCGAGCACCGGCCCTAATCAATTGATTGTGATACTTGGTGGCGTGATAAGAGTCGGTCAAAACCAGAACATTAGAGTTGGGCAACTCGCTCGCCACTCGGCGACAAACTTCCACACCGTTGAGAACATCGAGATCGACGTCGAGAACGATGAAATCTGGGCGCAAGCGCCGAATCAACTCAGTGGCGGCCATGCCGTCTGCCGCTTCGCCAACGACCTCGACCACTTCTGATACCACTCGCTTCAAGCCGAAGCGAATCAACTCATGTCTTTCGCAAAGGACCGTACGAGGTCGAAATACAGAATGCCTTTGTGGTTGTAATGTTGAGTCCAAGGAAATCTCCGGATCCTAGTTATGGATATCGTGCCAACGTGCCTTCGTTCTAATTGTAACAACGCTGAGCAAAAGCTACAGCTATTCCGGCAAATACCCCTTTTATCGCTAAGGTAAGCGAATTTTAACCCTGCGTCAAGGGCGATATCCTTCTGGGAACCGCCAGGCGGGCACCCAGCTGGCGTTCCCGGCATGGCAGTTCGGGCTCGAGTCCGGATGTGCGCTTGGACAGTGCAGTTGGGCCGGAGGACGTAGCGAAGGCAAGGCGGCGAGGAGCCGTCGCAGCCGAAGCGGATGTACAGAGCGGAGGAGCCGAGGGACGAAGGCGACGGAGCGATTACATAGGTTAGCCAAGTTGCACGAGCTGTAAGTACATTCAGTAAAGGAGGACGCAACTGCCGAAGCAGCCGAACGTTTGGTCACAGCCGAAAACCGGCGATGGGAGATTTACGCAGCCCGTGGGATATCCCCCAATAGACTCTGTGCCACCGAAGTCGTTAAGCTGTGCTCACATTCGCCGTTTTATAGGTTCCATCAGACAAAGCAACACCCCTGATTCTTATGCGCAAGTTTTCAATCATATATTCACTCTCGCTAGCACTGAGCCTGACCCTCTCATATACAGTTCAAAATGCGTTCGCCAGGGATCTCAACGCCCCACCGCTTCCGCATGAACGCGATAGCAAAGATTTCAGCGATCAATCTGAAGGCGAAACAATCATTCCCAACACGGGAACGCGTTTCGTCCGTCGTCATGATTATCGCGAAGACGACAAACAGAAAGCTGATGCCGAAGAGAAAGCAAAGAAAGACGCTGCTGCCAAAGTGGTCAACGCCAGACAGCAGCAAGTTGACGCCTACAAACAGGCTCTGCAGACCTCGATCGACGCCAACAACCAGGCAGTCAATTTAGGCAAACAAGGGCGATGGGAAGAAGCAATCGCCGAACACGAAAAAGCCTGTCAGTACGATCCGCGCAACAAACAGTTCCGCATCAACCTGTCCGCTGCCCGCTGCGCATACGGCGAGCTGCGCATGGGCAAAGGCGACTGCACGTCAGCGGTGAGCAATTTCCGCAAAGCACTGGCCGCCGCTCCTGATAATGGACTGGCCGGTCGCGACCTGGTGGCATGTCTGAAGAAGATGGGATACAACCCGAACTCCGCTGACACCCGCCTCCAGCTCGGCGATCAATTGGCCGGAGCAGGCGATTTGCAAGGTGCCACCATCGAATACACGGCGGCAATGCAGCTCGAGCCCTCGTCGCGCACCTACATCAAAATGGGCGACATGGCGTACCGTTTCGGTCAGGCCGGACAGGCGACCAACTGGTACCGCCAGGCGATCGTCAAAGATCCCGACAACGGCGCCGCTCACAGACAACTTGGTTTTCTCGAAATGGCGCAGCGCGATTACACATCAGCTGCGGCATCGTTGCGTAAAGCCGTCATCCTCGACTCGAAAGACGTCGCCGCCGGCACAGCCCTGGTCGACATGTGGCGCCGGCAAGTGGCAGCCAATCCGCTGCTCGCCGAAAACCACCTCGGTCTTGCTGGCGCCATGCAGCTGACAGGCGACTTCGCAGGCGCCGACGGCGAGTACCGCAGATTGGAAGCGCTCGATCCCAAAAATCCCAGCCTCGAATCTGGTCGCGCTTCTCTCAATCACGCTTATGCGCACGCCAAAGCGGAGAAACACAAATTAGCGGCCGAAACATTGTTCAGCCAAGGTCTCAATCGCGAAGCTCTGGAAGAAGTCACCCAGGCGGCGACACTGGAACCTCGCAACGCCTCCTATCAGTTTCTTCTTGGTGAATGCCTGGAGTCGGCCGGCGACTATCAAGGCGCACATCAGTGCTATCTGACCTGCGTTTTGATCGATCCGGAAAACAACAAAGAAGCCGCCTTCCACCTTCGCAGAATGCAAGAAAGAGGCACGATCAGCGCCGCTCAAAGCAGCCAGATGGCCGGACAAATCAGCCGAAAAATCACCGGACAGTACGACCAGCAGGCACCGCAAACGGTGGCAGCGCCTCAAGCGACCGCTGCACCGCAGACGATGGCACCGCGCATGTCGGCGCCCCAAGTCATCGCACCATCACCGGTGCAGCAAGCGCCGCAAGCCAGCATGAGCGTTCCGGCCAATGACTCAGCCTCACTGGGTTTTCGCAAGAACATGTACGAAGGCGGCAGCGGTCTTTCCGCCAATTCGCCTGTCGGTTTTAGAACACACGACGAATCCCCTGAAGCGGCCGCAGCCGCTGCAGCCGCTGCTGAAAATCAAAGACAACAAGCGGCAGCGCTGGCGCAACAACAGCAACAACAAGCGCAGGCCGCCCAGCAACAACAGCAAGCCGCACCAGAAGCCAGTGCAGGCATGATCGATGCCATGGCTAAAGTAACAGATGCTGAAGCGCAAAGAGACTACAACACGGCCGTTTCGCTTCTGCGTGATGTTTCTTCGAACAATCTGCAAAATCCTGAAATTCACCATCGCCTGGCAGTCAATTTGCTGGCGGCAGGACAGATTGCGGAAGCGATATCTGAGTTTCGCATCGCCAGCGCACTTTGCCCGGCGAAGAAAGCATATTCCGATGACCTCGCGCAAGCGCTGGCCATCAACAAGAGGTCGCTCATGGATGCTGGTAGCACAGTCGGACAGGCGACTACGATAGGCGCGACGGGAGCAAGCAAATGAGTTTCTATTTTCAGGCACCTGACTTAGCCGAATTTCCGAGACGCTCTTACCGGCGCTTCTTGGAAGAGACGCTCGGTAATCTGTTTGCTGAAATTTCGCCGGTAGGCAGCGAGTTCTCCCCCAGATTCGAAATCTCGTTTGTCGGCGGTGATGGTAAGTGCCACTGGAAATTCGAAGATTACGCGCCTGATTCCGGTTATCCAACATCATCAGAAGCAGCCAGAAAAACCAACATGACCCATGCGCGCAGAATGCTCATGGAAGTCTGGTTGCGCAATACAGCCACCGGCGAAATGCGCAAATCAACCGCATATATCGCTGACGTTCCCGTCATCACCGATCGGGGAACCTTTGTCATCAACGGCTCCGAGCGCGTCGTCCTCGGTCAGTTGGTGCGCGCACCCGGCATCTACTTTTCCAATCCGGCGCCGTCAACCTTCAAAAGCTTGATGCTGGCTGAGCAAGGTGCTCCGGTCGCCATGGAAATGGAACTCGACCCGATGGCGACAAAATCCAGCCGGGCCAAATGCAGAATCAAACTGCCAAAACGCAGCTGGATCGCCTGCACTACATTATTGTTGGCCATGGGCGTTGATCTGGCGACCATTCAAAAACGCCTTGGACCGCTGCTGGAAAAAAACCGCATTGACTGGAAACAGATGCCCCAGAACGAAGCGCTGGCGATCGTCGGTCGCGGTTGGAAACCGGACGGCGGCGGCGGCACCAGCTCTGGTGCCACGGCTTTGAAGGAGTTGACTGACAAGCGCCGCTATTCCACCGGCAAATTGGGCAGACGCCGCATCAATGAAAAGCTGAAAATCGAAGGCGAATCGTTGCAGCTTTCCGCCGAAGACATTCTGGCAGCCGTTGAATATATGTTGGGCTTGCCTCTGGGCATGGGAACAACAGACAACATCGACAGCTTGGAAAACCGTCACTTGCGCGGCATCGGCGAAGTGCTCACACGCGGAGTGCGTCCAGCATTGGCCCAGATGACCCGTTCGATTCGCACCAGGTTGGAGTTGAACGAAGATGAAGAAATCGGCAGCCCCAACGACTTGATCGACTGCCGCCCGTTTGGCAATGCGATCAGCAAATTCTTCTCCGGCAATCCGCTGGTTCAATATCTCGACCAACAGAATCCACTATCAGAACTGTCACACAGACGCCGGATCACCTCGTTTGGTCCTGGCGGCATCGACCCCAACGCCGCGCCGGTAGAAATGCGCGACGTGCACCCCAGCCAAATCGGCCGCGTGTGCCTGGTCGAATCGCCTGAAGGTAAAAACTGCGGTATGGTGTCATACATGGCCACATACTGCCGCATCGATGACGACGGTTTCATGACCGTGCCTTATCGAAAAGTGCTCAACGGCAAACCGACGGATGAAGTGCAATTTCTCACACCGGCAGACGATCAGCGCTACACGTTGGCACCGCCCGACACAAAACTCGATGCAGAGGGCCGCATCGCCGGACCCATGGTCAGCGCCCGCCGCGGCGAAAGATTTTTCGAATGCGTGCCTGAAGAAGTAGACATGATCGGCATCGCGCCGCAAGGTTTCATCTCGGTCGGGTCAGGTCTTATCCCCTTCCTCGAGCACGATGACGCCAACCGCGCCCTCATGGGTGGTGGCATGATGCGCCAGACTCTACCCTTGATTAAGCCCGAGCGTCCGCGGGTCGGCACCGGCATGGAGAAGATCGTTGCTCGCTCATCAGGTCACTCGGTGGTGGCACGCCGAGCCGGCACAGTCACTCGCGTCACTGGCAATGAGATTGTCGTCTCTCAAGCCTCAGGCGGTTCCAGGCAATATAATCTGACCCGCTACGACCGCACCAACCAGAACACCATTCTCGACCAACGTCCGGCCGTGAAAGAAGGGCAGAAGGTCGAAGCAGGCCAGATCATCGCCGACGGTCCCGCGATCGACAACGGCGAACTGGCTTTAGGCAGAAACTTATTGATCGCCTTCCTCTCATGGAGAGGACAAAATTATGAAGACGCCATCGTCATTCGCGAAGGACTGGTCAAAGACAACAAACTGACACACATAGAGATCGAGAAACATTCAACCGGCGTTCACCAGACCTTGCGCGGACCGGAAATCCTCACACCGGAATTGCCGAACGTTTCCGGCAAAGATTTGGAACACCTGGACGAACGCGGCATCGCCAAAATCGGCAGCTATGTCAATCCGGGCGACATCCTCGTTTCCAAACTGGGACCGAAAGAACAGCGCGCTCTGTCCGCAGAAGAAGAGCTCCTGCAGGCAATCTTCGGCAAAGTGGCTGAAGAAATGGCCGACACCAGTTTGCGCGTTCCCCACGGCTCCGGCGGCCGCGTCATCGACGTGCGCATCTTCACGCCGGAAACGACGCCGGAATTGAAAGCAGGGGTGATTTGCGAAATCGAAGTTTTGATCGCGCGCATGTGCCCTGTGGAAGTCGGTGATAAGCTCGCCGGACGCCACGGCAATAAGGGTATCGTTTCGATCATCGTTCCCGACTGCGACATGCCGTATTTGCCTGATGGCACGCCGGTCGACGTCGTGCTCAATCCACTGGGCGTCCCCAGCCGTATGAACGTCGGGCAGGTCTTCGACACACAGCTCGGCTTGTATTCCAGCATTCTCAATCGCTATTACAGAATTCACCAGTTCGACGAATCAATCAGCGACGACGCAAGTTTCAACCTGGTCACGCAAGCACTGGATGAAGTGCGCAAGACGCCCGGTTACGAATGGGTCGAACCATCGGGCAAAGTCAAACTGTTCGACGGCAGAACCGGCGAGCCTTTCGATCAACCGGTCCTGGTCGGTCGCCAGTACATGCTCAAATTGAACCAGTTGGTGCTGCACAAGATCAACGCCCGCTCAGGTCTGGGTGGACCGTATGCAGCCGTTACACAACAGCCGGTCGGCGGCAAAGCCAACCACGGCGGACAGCGCATGGGCGAAATGGAAGTGTGGGCGATCCAGGCATACGGCGCCGCGCACGTCCTCAATGAAATGATGACGATCAAAGCTGACGATATTCAAGGACGGCACCAGTCGTACGCCGATATCGTCCAGGGCAACAATATTTCCCCGCCTGGGCGCACAGCTGCTTTCGACGGACTGTGCTGCGAGCTGCGCGGACTGGGCATGGAAGTGACATTAGGCAAACTGGTAGACAGTTTCGAGCCAATTCCAGGGAGAAACTGCGCCGACACGAACGAGCCGGCGAAGACGTTGGAAGAAGAATACATGGTTTCGGCTGTCGATCAGCTCGAACAAGACGGCGTCAAAATTCTGGAAATTCCAGCCGGCGACTACGTGCCCAATCACCGCCCACCGTCGGCGCCGATCATCACCTCGGTCACCAACGGCAAAAATGGTCTCAAGCCACGGGTCGAAGTCTCGCAGGAGCCGCTCATCGACGATGTCGATGTCGATCTCGACGATGCCGGCTCGTACGTCAGCAACTTCATCGACGGTGAAACACGAGACATTCTTACACCGGCATCAGAAGACTTCTCGCCAGTCAAAGAAGAAGATTTCACACCACCCAGAAAACAAGATTTCACGCCATTCGGCAGCGACGACGGCGATGTGCCGGTACGTTCAGCCACCGAAACAGCGGCCGAAAATGAAAGCGTAATTCCCGCAAATCTGCTCAACAGCAATGGCGGCAAAAAGGAATCGTACTTCAGCGACTTCCCGTCGCTGAGCGAACTGCAATCGCTGGCGTCGGAGCTCCTCAGCCTGGGGCTGATTGACGAAAACTTGGCCGTGAGCGTGAAAGCAGGCGTAGCTGGCGAAGGGGAAAATCCCATTGAGGAGAGTAATTTCGCCATGGACGCGGACGAATCATAATGCGAATATATCCTAGGATCAATTCCTGGGCAGCGCGATAAAGAGGTAGCAAGAGATGCTTGCAGTAAGGAGACGAGTCAACACAACAAAAGCAATTGCTTCTGCAGTTTTGACACTTGCGTCGCTCTCACTGTTTGCACCCGCTCCCGTACACGCACAGTTCGCACAACCGATTGTGCCTGCCAACGATATCTCGTATCAATTGCAGCAGCAACAGCAACAGCCGTTGCCACCACCACCGGGGTCAGGTCCGACTCCGACACCGGTAAACCCTGGCGATCAAGGCGGTCCTCAACCTCCTCCAACAGGACAAGCCGATCCCACTCCAGGAACCAATTTTCCCACTGGCTTAGGCACGACCCGCCAACCCCAGCAGGGACAGTTGCAGAACAAAAATGGACGCGGCACACGTCAGGTGGTGACTCAGACTGCCCCTTATCCTGCTACCGTGTCGGAAGGCAATCGCAACAAAGTGGTCGCCGACTCACCGGCAGCCGGATATCCGAAAGAACAGCCGCTCTATAACTTTCAAGGACCACTGCCGACGGTGCGCACTTTCTGCCGGTACCTGGTCATTCTCGGTGCTGTCTGCGGCACAATCTTTATGGCGCTGGCAGCGACTGCGGTAGTTCTCGGTCATCCTTACGCCGGCGGGCGCGTAATCGCGGCCGCCTCCGGACTGATTCTGTTGTTCATGGGCTACACAATCTGGAAGATCGTCCAGATGAACACGTTCAACGCCAACAGCAACAACCCGGCTCAAATCAATCAAGCACAACCTCAAGGCAACGTGGTCCAACCCCAAGCACCTAACACGCCGGTCGTTCCAAACGCACCGGGCGGCGTAGGCAGGTCACCAATGCCGGTGGCACCATTGAATGGCAACTAATCGGCATTCTCACAGTTCACTCAGGCAACCCGTTCGAATCAGGAATCACTAGGTAACACCTGCATTTATTTCAATGTACTGCTTGCATTTCGATGCAACTCCCACTGTTCGGCTGCGCAACTAATTGGATGACCGGTAATGACCACAGCAACATCGACAATCAAAACACTGGCACTAAGCCTGATTGTCGGCGCGCTCACGATCAGCTCCGCCCAAGCTCAAGACTATTTTGCGCACATCACTCCCGGCGGTAAGGAAAAAGCAACCACACCGCCACCGCCGGCGGCACCGCAAAGAGAAAAAGCCATCCAGGGCTCCCTGGCGATGATGTCCCAACGGACGCCGATCGTCACCTGGTTCGAGTCTCTCGACAGAACAAGATACACCTTGAATGCATCCGATTCCGATCGCACTCTTCTGGCCCGGCCATTTGAAAAGCAGGCCGAAAGAGTCGATGAATGGACGCAAACTGCACACAAAGTTGTGAAAAACTACCGGCTTCTATCATTATCTATTCGTCAGATGGACATCCCGGACAACGCACCAGGGCTGAAAGATTATCGTGATCTGGCATCCGGCTGGTACGCAGACGTAGCGCTCCTATACGAAGATATGACTCGACCAAGAAAGCCTGCCAAAACAATCGAAGAACTCGATGGACAGGTCCATGAAATCGAAGTCCGCTCAAGCCAGCTTGCCGCACAAAAAAAGAATCTTTCTCAAATGGACGTCGCCCTGCGAACGACATATAGCGTGCACATGCCAAAAGAAACGGATGCGCTGTTCCAATACGTAAATCACAAAACCAACTCCAATTAAGCTCTGCTACACCCCCCATTAAAAGCACCGCGAGGAATTCACCCGATGGCTATCCAACTTAACGACAGAGACCATCTCATCTTCAAACTTATAGATGAGCATCAGGTCTTGCTCGAAAAACATATTTCCTGGTTTATTTCAGGCGAAGACAAGCCGGTATTGATCAGAGACAGACTACGCAAATTGTTTTATCTCGACTACCTCCTCTGCCATCGTCACGGCACCAAACTGCCATGGTGGACGACACCGACCAAACCACTGGTATACATGCTTTCGCCCATGACGCGCAGCTTGACCGGCGCAGAGACAAGCGAAGTTGATCTGTTCGATGCAGACGTGCAGCGCAACCTGTTGGAGATCGCCAACCTGAGAATGTTGCATCTCATGGATGTGAAAGACAACCACATCAGCAAATTCGAATGGATCACAGTCAAAGCCGAGGAAGGCAAAACGAAACTGCTTGACGCCAAAGTGAAATTCGTCTGCGGAACGACGGACCATAGAATAGGTATCGTCAATCATCCGCAAGCTGATCAATCGCTGGTGAAAAATCTCGAAGCGGCACTGGGAGAAGGCATTCATCACATACTGATCGTCAGCCGTGATGATGCGCATCAGAAGACATTGCAGTCTTCCATCTGTGCAAACTCCACCCTGGGCAAACGCTGCTTGTTCGCCACACACCACGAACTCTACAAGTCCGGAATCGCCGGAACCAAGTGGCAGAGCTGCGATCAAAAAAGCGCCGGACTTTTCGTTCAGGCCGAGAAAGAGCATGTCGGATTCATCAACTCATTTTCAGTGCCGCATCCCATTTCAGCCTGATTGAAATTGGCGGGCGTTCTGAACTGAGCGTTCGGCGGCAAAGAAAGAAATCACCATAAAGGTGCCTGGCAATGGATAGCCCCAGGCACCTTTTTGCTCGAGCTGAGCCGGGCAAGATTGTTCGGTGCACTTGTTGTGGCCGGAGCGCCGGCGGCTCGCCGGCATCGAGACACAAACACAATTAGAAGTGGCGTCGCTGCTAATCTGCTTTATGCTCGTGACATCCATCAACTCTGGCTGAGGCTTTGTGGCGAAATATTAAATGACGGTGCGAAGAAGAAACAGCCCGACGGCCGAGTGCGTCAATGATCGCATAAGCAGACTGAGGAAGCGATCCATGACTAAGAATGAGAAAGTGACGGCAGGCTTAATTGGCGGTCTGGCATTAGTTTTGGCTGTCGGTGCGTATGAAATGGGCACGAGCGGCAATCGGGCGGAAGCTCCAACTGTGCCGCAAGCAGGAGTTCTGCCCTCTCAACCGGTGCCGACAACTGCCGGCAACCCTTCAACCGCGACCGCGACCGGTCCGGCATCACCGGTAGTACCACCCACCCAGTGGCACACCGTCGCCCCGGCCAATCAACCGGCAAGATTGGGATCAGCGGCCGTGGTGCCCAGTCAGACGACTGCCGGCCCGACCACACTCGTGCGCACTCCTTCCGGCGCGTTGGTACCGACCACCACCTTGCGATCGCAACAGGCAACTTTGGCACCGCAGAGCCAAACCACTGTTAACCGCACGGAAGAGGTCGTTCCAGCAGCAGCTCCGGCAAGCACCGTGACGACGACTCGCACCACGGCCTACGTACCGGAAAGCACAACGGAGGTTCATCGCGTATACGTTCACAGGCAAGTGCATTACCGCCATTACAAGAGCGACAAGATCCACGTCTCTCGTGCCGTAAAACACTCGATTGCATTTGCCGTGAAAATGCCCGGACGACTGCGCCTGTAGTTTACTTTGAATGGGTGCCGCAGCGACGAGTCCGAGCCTGTATCGGCATTCGTGTGCGACCAGTTGTTTGCTGCCCAGAGAGCATAATGATCTCTACAAGCTTCGCTGTACAAAGAGGCGTCCGACGGCTACTTCAGATAAGTCTTCGAAAGTTTATCAGTTCCGAGCTGACTGCAGTTTTTTCGTCGGCTTGCTCGCTGCCGCGCCTTGTTTCTCTTGCGCCATCAGCACTGTGTCTTTGAAAAGAGCATGCTGAAGCATTTTAATGGCGGCAATTTTCATTTGCTCTGTGTCGGTAGCAGAGAAAACGCACGTCATTATTAGGCCTTGCAGGATACACATAACGACGCTGGCAAGCGCCAAAGAATCATATTGCCTGGCATGTTCATTTGCTTGCAGCCGTTCGAGCGCCTGGGCCAACGTTCGTAAAAACTGGCTGCGAGGACCATCTTCGCAATCCGGCTTTCTCTGTGGCAATTGCATTTTGATCAGCGCAAGGAGATCGCGTTCTTCGGTACCGATACGCAGAGCCCATTCGACCAAGTCCTTGATGCCGCTTGGTTTGTCGAGCTTCTTAATTACCTGCGCAAAACCATTACTCAGCTCGCAAAAGAAATCTTCGCCAATTGCTGTGCCAAGGTCCTCTTTTGAATCGAAATACAGATAGACTGTTCCCGGCGCTACGCCAGCCTCTTGGGCGATGTCAGACATCTTCGCTGAGGCAAAACCGTCTCGCAAAAAGATGACACGCCCGGCGTTCAGTATTGATGCCCTTTTCGCTGGATCGATTTTCCGAGCCATGGGTAGTCTGTCGCCTTCGCGTATTGCCGCTTACATCGTACCCTATTTGGACATGTGCCTGATCAGGTATTCCTCAGATGTAGGAACGTCTTCATGCTCTGCAATCAGGTTGGGACAGTTCTGTTTCAATGTTAGAGAACCAGGAATCGAGCAGAGAAACGTCAATATGTCGGATACTCCCGGATTAAGACCGCCGATCAGCATTCCGCCAGCAAGCATGACGAACAGGCATTTAAATGTTTTGGCTGAAGCGGCCGTAGGCTTCACGACAGAATTGGCGTTGCCGCGAAACAGCGTCCAAACAACAGATGCGAGGGTTCCCAGTGACGCCAGTGCTTGCAACGTCTGCACGGCGACCAGGTGCGCTGATGCTGTCATATGCATCCAAAGAACGCTGAGAAACCCCAGACATCCGAAAGTAACAACAGCAACGAGCATTCGATCAATGACAACGCTCAAAGCCGAAGATGACGTCAAAACCAACGATTCATCTTCTCTATATCGATTCTGGCAATGAATTTTCACCGCGGGCCTCCTTTCTTGGTTTTGTTCGGGCTCAGTATAATGAATGAATTCATTCAACGTCAATAGAGGGATGATTATCTTTTCCCGACGCTTGTCAACCAGCAGCTTTGTCTCCTCTCTATCGCAGAGATGCACGCACGAGGCTTTGTGCGTGTGCCACGATGAGCACATAGACTGAAGACGCCTCGACAGCGTGTTTCTCATTGAGAAACTTTTGCAAGAAGCGCTAACTCAAATATTTGTGCTGCAGTTTGATCGTGCGAGTGATGCTGCTGTTGATCGAGACTTGCTTCAATAGGCGCGGATCGTAGGAGCTGTCGGGCGGCGGACTAAATCTGATGGCATAGACTCCCGCCGGCAAGGTGAATTCGCATGTGCCGTCTTCGCCGGTCACGACCTGGCCTCGAGTCGAGTCCGGCGTCGGGTTTTCAATCGGCGTATCGAAGTCCAGCGGGCCCGGACCATACACGGTATAAGCCACGCGACAGCGGGGAATGGTGCGGCCATCATCGAGGGAAATTACTTGAAAGCGAACCTGACACAGACCGTGCCAGGTGATGTCGAATTCCTTAGGCTCAGCGCCAATATCGACCTTCGAAGCGTTGGCCAGATCGGTGTGCAGCGCAACCCAATATGTCCCTGGCGCGATGAAAATCGAATACTTTCCGTCCGGACCGGTGACACCACTGCTGAGGGCACGCTCGATCTGTTCATCGACAATTATGTGCGTTCCCAGATCAGCAAACAGCGATACCCTGATACCCGGTCGCGGCTGCCCGGCAGCATCGACGATCGTGCCGTGCAGCGCCGTCCCGCGCTGCAGTACGACCTCAACTTCCGTGTCTGAATTGACTGCCACCAGGCTGGACCACGGCGCCAACAAACTGAAGGCTGCACCAGCTATGGTGACGGTCGGTGAATCCTTAGGATGAGCGCTGACAATCAGTTTGTAGTTGCCCGAGGGCAGGTTGACGGAAAACTTGCCGTGGTCGTCGGTTCGGGCGATCACTTCCATTTTCTTATCCAGACCTTGCACGCGCACCAGGCAATGCGATAACTCTTCGCCTTCGAAAATTACTCGGCCGCGCAAGCGAAATCCCTCGGGCAGCTTGAATCTTTTGGATGTGCTGATCTCATTGATGTGCACGCGATTGTCTCTGACGCCTGACACTTCCCCCGCTTTATCCGGTTCAATGTTGACGCTGTAGACACCTGGCTGCGCATGAATGGAAAACTTGCCGTGACTGTCCGATGAGCACACTCCGCCCAGCCCGAGCTCATTGGCGAGCGTTCGATCTTTCGTTTCTTCCGAGGCAATCATCACCCGAGCATTGAGCACGGGCTGACCTGATCCAGTCACGATCTCACCGGTAAATTCAACAAAATCAGGCAAGAACAGATCGAATTGATCGTCTCCGTGCACATCGACAACTTTGATCTCGTTAGAGACGAACACCTGGGAAGAAATTTGTTGTTGCGTCACTCCGGGCAAATCGACATCACCGCCTCTGGTGCGATGTCCACGATAAGCGATATGAAATTTGCCGCGCGGCAGGGTCAGGGCATAGGTGCCATCTTCCTCCACCACCCCCACGGCTCGATAAGATGAAGGCTCGATTCCCAGCGCCGCCACTTCACCAGAGCTGATGACGGTACCGTTGGCGGTGCGGACGGAGCCACGCAAAATCATGCCTGTGCTCAATGTGACATGGCAGCTGGCATCGTTGCTGCTGATCAAAATCGCCGTTGTAAAACGCAGGAAGCGTGTACTGGTATCAGGCTCGACCAATAAGCGATAAAAACCGGCCGGTATGTCAAAGGCGAACTCGCCGTTGGCGCCTGTGCGCTGCTGCTGAACCAGGGCGTCGGACAGCTTCGTGGCGGAGCTTGACTGGCTGGAGGCAAAGACAGAGACAAGCACGTTGGACACCGGCACGCCCTGGTGCTTTACATGGCCACTCAAGTTATACGTAACGGCCGCCGTGCTTGTCAAAGTGGTTCGTTATCCTCGCCCTACGGGGTTGCCTGTTGATGCGCCGTCAGAGATTTTAACGCATTCACCGCAACCATCTTCAACCGATTGCCAGCCGATAAAGGACATTGTCTCTTTGACCGTGGCAAACGACCCTGTGGCCACGATCGGTTGCTCCGGTTGCCTCGAGAGAAGCGCGGCTTCCACACTCTGGGCAATGGTGTGGAACATCTCTACCCGCGCGCCGAGATTCTTGGCGATCGCTGCCAACTGTTCCTTTGAACAGGTGGCGCGCCTGGTCGCCGCCTCGCTGATGAAAACCGTGTCACCAGAACGCACCAGGGAAGACAACATGGAAACGGCATTTTTATTGGCAAAACAACTAACGACAAAGATCAGCTCCCGGGATGGGAAAAGCTCATCCAGCGCCTGGCGCAAAATCTGCGCGCCGGCAGGATTATGAGCGCCGTCCAAAACCAAGTTAAGGTGGGAAACAATTTGCAGGCGCCCAGGCCAATAGACCGATGAGAAAGCAAGCTCCAGCCCTGATGGCTCGCCCTCCTCCGCTAAGAGCAGGCGATCGCGCAGAACCATCTGCCAGAATGCGCTTTTACGCCCCGCGAGATAAAGACTGGCAACTGCCACCAGCGCATTCAAACGCTGGTGACTGCCCAGCAAATTGAGCGTGCGGCAAGCCCGTTGAAAGTGAGAGCCCACAGACTGCCACAAAGCGTCGTCGACCGCCCGGGCATTGCCACCACATTCGGTGGCAAGCAATCGGCCCGGCAGCTGGCAGCGGAAGAAGGAAGTTCCCGCAGTGTCGGCACGTTCTTGCAACTTTGTCAACGCCGGTTCTTCGGCCGCAGTCACGGCGCAAATACCTGATTTGAAAATACCTGCTTTTTCGAAAGCTATCTCCTCGACTGTTTCTCCGAGGATGTGAGTATGGTCCAGATCGACATTGGTCACCGCTGAACAGACGACATTGCCGAGGATGTTCGTAGCATCGAAGCGCCCACCAAGACCGACTTCAAACACCGCCACATCGACATTTTTTTCATCGAACCAGAAAAAAGCCATGACCGTGAGAAACTCAAACCAGGTCAACGGACCGAGGTCCGGCTGACGTTCGGCAAACTGCCACGACATCTGTCGCACACGCGAAGCCAGATCGGCGAACTCGGCGTCTGTGATGGGCGCACCATTGAGATGAAATCTCTCATTCCAGCGCAAGAGATGCGGTCCGGTAAAACGCCCCACCGACAGCCCGGCTCGCTGCAAAAGCGCGTCAAGAACGGCTGCTGTAGAGCCTTTTCCGTTAGTACCGCCGATATGAAAAGCAGGATAATGATTCTGCCTATTGCCGTGATCGGCCATGAACGCGGTTATGCGCGTCAAACTCGGCCGTTCCAACGTCGGCGAGAGGCTTTCAATATAGGCCAGGCTCTCTAGGTAGTTCATCGCCACGAACCTGCAAGCTCAGCTAAGATGATACCTGTTACCATTAGCTTTTCAGGCATATTGAGCAAATGCTGCAAAGATTCTTGCGGCACAGGAGGCTGAGTTGGCTCTGTTCACTCAAAAAGACGCGATAAAGAGCGATCGCATTTACGAGGGCGGCATCATCAACTTGCGTGTCGATGCGCTCCGGCTTGCCGACGGGCAATCGACGACCCGTGAGGTGGTCGAGCACAACGGTGGCGTTGTAATAGCCTGCCGCCCCAAGCCACATCAAATTATACTAATCAGGCAATATCGCTACTCGATCGATCACGACCTCCTGGAACTGCCGGCCGGCCGCATCGAGAAGGGCGAAAAACCACTGGCAGCGGCGCAGCGCGAGTTGACGGAAGAGACCGGCTATCGGGCGACGAATTGGAAAGAGCTGGCACAGATGTACACTGCACCCGGTTTTACTAATGAGTTGCTGTATTTATATGAGGCTAATGAAGTAATTTTCGTTGGCAAGAATCTCGACCACGATGAGGAAACAGACGTGATCGAACTGGACATTGAAGAAGCCTGGCGGTGGGTCGCTCAGGGCAAGATCCGAGATGCTAAGACGATTGCCGGCGTGGGTCTCTTGCATGCCGCGCCAGTGTAACGACGTCCATCATCGCCATAACCTGGCTGGTACTTAGTTTCAATTGCAATCTGATATACTTGCGCCCGTCTTGTTCGAGCGACCGCCAGGGGAAGTCAATGGCAAACAAAAAATCCGACAATAATGAACCGAACTTTCCGCTGATGGCTGGTGTGATGGCCGGCTTACTGGGCGGTCTTATCGTGGGTGCCAGCTTCTGGATCATCAACTATTGGCCCCTGCCACCAAGTGTCGCCCCTTATTTCGGCTTCAAAGAAGGCTTTGTCTGGGGCGGAGTGATCGGATTTTCCTTCGGCTCGATTCTCGGTTTTCTTACCGATGACAAGCATTTTTCAGCACCGGAAGTCAGCGCTGCCAACCTGGCTGCTGTCACCAAAGCGGATCGATAGGAACTCGGACAAGTAGCGAAGGCAAGGCGGCGAGGAGCCGTCGCAGCCGAAGCGGATGAACAGCGGAGTCGGCGAGGGACGAAGCCGACGGAGCGGATCGATAGGAACTCGGACAACGCAGCGGATACAAATACTTTCAATCGAGGCGAAACCACTGTCCGGTTTTGTCGCCGTACCAATAATTGCCGTCGGCAGAAGAAACCAAGACTGAATTTTCGTTGCGTCTGACTTTCATACCGTTCTGATATTCGGCATAGACGAGCTTGCCATCAACGTTGCTGCATACCGACATGCCGTCACCGAGCTTCGATTGCGTCGTATTCGCTGGTGCCTCGACTGTGCGAAAGTTGGAGGCTGACCGGTTATAGAGGGAGAAAATGAACAGGTGTTCCTGCCGAATATTCATGTCTTGTCTCTTTTGAGATAGTAAAACAAGCGACCGTCGAAACGGTCACGTGCGAGGGTGGGGGTTGGTCATCTGGCGTAAAACCAAAGTACCATTCAATTGTGACAATTTCATGGCGCTAATATGAAACCGGTTTGTCGGGACAAGGCGCGATAATAAAGCGTTTCAGGTTTTCCCGTCATTTCACGGAAATGTAAGGCGCACAACAAAGTGAATTCGATGTTCAAATATTCGGCTGATATATACGATGCCATCTATCAATTCAAGGATTATGGGCGAGAGTGTGAAACGCTTATGAAGTTGATCGCTCAATTTCACACCGGCCCTGCCAATTCGCTCCTCGATGTGGCATGCGGTACGGGCCGGCACGTTGATTTTTTAAAACACAAGTTTCCGTCAGTCGATGGTTTGGATCTGGAAGAGGAGCTGGTGGCTGTGGCTCGTAAGCGCAATCCATCACAGACTTTCCACGCGGGCGATATGACGGACTTTCACTTGCACAAAAAATTCGACGTAGTCACTTGCCTGTTTAGCGCCATTGGATATGTAAGAACACTGGACAACCTTCAACGGGCGATTAGATGCATGAGTGACCACTTAAACCCAGGCGGTGTCCTGATTGTGGAACCATGGTTCACTGCCGAAAAGTACAATCCCGGCACTCTGCACTCAGTTTTCGTCGATAAACCGGAGCTGAAGATTGCGCGCATGAACATATCGCAGGTCAGAGATGGGGTTTCGATCCTCGATATGCATTATTTAATTGGCACCCCCGACGGTATCACAAGCTATGTAGAGCACCACGAGTTGGCGATGTTCACGCAGTCAGAATATGTCACAGCCTTTAAGAATGCCGGTCTCTCCGTTTCTTACGACCCGCATGGATTAATGGAGCGCGGGTTGTACATCGGTGTAATGCCGGCGTCGCAATAAACAATTCGATCCTGTTCGCACTCGGGAGCGAGCGGGCCAGACCTCAATGTGGTATGAAGTGCATAATCAAGATTCAACACCCTTACAATGCCGGGGGTCCAATGCATAAGCTCGCATGCTTCATTCTCTCGTTCGCCTTCATTCTTAGCCTTTTGCCGCAACAAGCCATGGCAGAAGGCTCCGGTAAAACCAAAGAACACCTGGAAAATGCGTATTTTGCTGCCGGATGTTTTTGGAAAACCCAATACAAGTTCAGCAAAGTCCCGGGCGTCGTGCGCACAGAAGTCGGATTCACTGGAGGAACCGTAAGCAATCCATCTTATGAGCAGGTATGCACTCACACTACCGGGCATGCAGAAACTTGCCAGGTCGAGTTCGACCCGGCAAAAACGACATATCGCAAGCTGCTCGACGTATTTTTCAGAATGCACAATCCGACAACAATGGACAGACAGGGCCCGGACATCGGCACTCAGTATCGTTCTGCCATCTTCTATACAACGCCAGAACAACAGCAAGAAGCAACTCAATACATCAAGGAGCTGGAAGATCAACATCGGTTTTCCGGACGCATTGTCACCGAAGTAAAGCCAGCAGGTCCCTTCTATGCTGCCGAAGAATATCACCAGAACTACTTCGAGAAGCACGGCGAAGTTTGCGATTGAGGCAGAGCCCGCGATTAGATTGTTTCGCCACCAGGAAGTTGGCGGTAAATGCCGATTTCAGCGATCGCCGCTTTGGTTCCGTCCTTCGATTGAAACTGAAAGTTGCCTTCCGCCACAGCATCCTTGTTGGTCTTTAACTGTTCCTGATTCTGATTGAACATCGCATAATAGTGCGTGATCCCCTCTTGGTCTCTGGCGCGCCCGATCGAGACTTTGGGCGAGCCGTCAGGATTTGTGCCTGCCGCTGCTGCTGCTTTGTCCATATCCGTCATGAGCGAACCGGCGGTAATGCCGGGCCTCTTTTCCTCGTCGAACTTGGCCTCCCATTGCTTCATCTGATCGTTCGAAACGGTATCGGACTTGTACGGCCCCGTGTTACGGCGATTCAGCTTATCCATCGCCGGATCGTCTGCGACACGTAGCCCGTCAGCGTGCGGTGCCTTTGCCACGGCCTTCGGTTCTTCCGCTAGACCGAGCGCCCTCAAAGCCGCTTCCGAGGAAGGGAAACCATGCTCAGCGACAGTTTTGCCGCCGACATGCTGCGCCGGAGTCCGATCACCGGTGTAGGCGGCGAGAAAAGCCGGGCTCGGCGCGGCCTCGCGTGCTGGTTGAAACGCGGTCGCTTCCGTACGTTCAGTTCGGACTGTCATAGTAACGAGCCCTCTGGGTCACAGATGGGATCAACGAAAATTTTCTGATCGATATTAAGCCGACCATTAATGTAGAAACCAATGGTGAAAACGACGTGACAGCCATTAAGGTCGTGCACGACTGAAGCTGACAGCGTAAACTTAAGCAAGGAATTCGCTTCGAGGATTCAGAGCAATAGACACTGCAGTTGAGCGACGACGCAAAATCATTTCCATCAACCTCCGACTGACTGTAGGCGTAGCCGGATCCGCGCTAATCTTAGCGGGCTGTGCCACGCAAGCATCGAAAGAACCACAGCCGGTGCCGCAGCAACTTAAACAAGAGTTGCCGCCCCAGCCGGTGCAACCACCCCCGCCGGAGTCGCCGCCGCGCGGTTATTTGATGCAGCACGATCTGCCCGTGCCCAAACCGCACCGAAACGCTGAAGCAGCACAGCAGCCGCCCGGACCGCGCTACGATCCTCGTCGATTAAAGGAAGCAGCCGAGGTCAAGTCATGGTCGAACGTCAACATCGAAGGCAAGGGCGTCGACTTCTGGCTGAAAACATGTTGGAAAAATGGTCAAATGTCATTGCGGCTGGCGCTATTAGGCAACCCTGACGGGATGAAGATGTTGTTCGACGAAGCCAAAATGTTTCGCGTTCGCTTCTCTGACGCGACCGGCTCGCAAGTCAACGAATATACGGTGGCACCGGAGGATTTGACCTGGGCACCACCCTCGGTGAACGGCGGCATGCCAACGATGCAGTTTGAAAGTTCGGTTGATGTCCCATTGGAGGAGTACGAGCAATATCGCCAATGGCAGCTGTTTTGGGATAACCGCTGAGGGGGCACAAACTCTACATTGGCAAATGCCGGCTCTCAAGGAGAAACGCTGTTTCATGGTCAACAAATTGTTTTCGGTCGCATGTGCGGCGGTTCTTTTGACAAACGCCAGTCCGGCTAACTATGCAGCCGAATCGCCCAATGGAAAAACGATCACAGCCGCCGCCGTGAAAAAGTCCGCGCCGAGTCCTGACAGCGTGGTCATGCAGGCGATGGAGAAAGAGCTTGTTCGCTCCTTTGCTAAATTGAAGAACGCAGGGCCCACGCCCGTTCACTACCTGGCGTATCGCCTCTATGACGAGCAAACACTTTCACTGTCGTACAGCTACGGCGGTGCCGAAGAAAATCCCGAAATGGCGCACTGGCGCGTGCTCAACGTCGAGCTGCGCGCGGGCAGCCCTCAGTTGGACAGCACTCATCGTTCGCGCAACGCCTGGTACGGAGGATCTTATGAATCTTCAGTGCCGATAGAAGATGATCAAAACGCGATTCGGGCCGCCATATGGAATGAGACGGATCACGCTTTCAAGAACGCGCAGAAAGCCGTGAAAGAAGCGCAAGTAAACAAAGATGTGATGGTGTCGGAAGAAGATCTTTCGGCCGATTTCACGATGGAAAAGCCGCATAAATACACAGGAAAAACCGAGCAATTGAACGTCGACGTTAACACATGGCAAGATCGCTTGAAGCAAGCTTCCCTCATCTATAAGAAACATCCTCAAATCACCACTTCCAATGTAGCGTTGCATGCCACCAGAGTTCGTCGGTACCTCGTCGATTCTGAAGGTACGCGCATTGAAGACGAGATTGTTCAATACAACATATTTACGCGCGCCAGCGCGATATCTGACGATGGCATGCAAGTGTGGCTTTACGATCATATCGAGACACCGATGGCGAAGGACCTACCGGATCAAACCAAGATCGATAACATGGTGCAGAACCTGGCGAAATCGGTGGAGCAGCTGCGTGTAGCCCGGGTAGCAGAGCCATTTGCGGGACCTGTCATTTTGAAATCGAAAGCAGCGGGAGTGTTTTTCCATGAGGTTTTCGGTCATCGCGCTGAAGGTCATCGCCAGAAAGACGAAGATGAGGGGCGGACTTTCACCAAGATGGTGGGATTGAGAATCATGCCCTCGTTCATATCGGTCATTGATGACCCGACGTTTCAAACTCTGAGTGGTAAGCCGCTCAACGGCTTTTATCGTTTCGACGACGAAGGCGTTCCGTCGTCGAAAGTGGTGCTCGTCGATCATGGTATCTTGAGAAACTTCCTTCTGGGGCGCTCACCGATCAAAGGTTTCAGTCGCTCCAACGGGCACGGACGATCGTCTCCCGGCAGCAATCCGGTCGCCAGACAGGGTAATCTCATCGTCCAATCATCAAAATCGGTTCCCTACAGCCAGTTGAGACAGATGCTGATCGCCGAGGCGAAACGGCAGCATAAGCCGTATGGATTGGTTTTCGATGAAATAGCCGGCGGTTTCACGATGACGCAAAACTGGATGCCGCAAGTGTTCAAACTGCTGCCGTTGCGCGTCTATCGCGTCTACACTGATGGCCGGCCGGATGAATTGCTGCGCGGTGTTTCGATCATCGGCACACCACTGGCATCACTGGAAAAGATCATGTGCGCGGCAAACGATTGCGATACATTCAACGGCAACTGTGGAGCAGAATCAGGTTGGGTGCCCGTATCTGCGTCATCTCCCAGCCTGCTGTTGCAGACGCTCGAAATTGAGAAAAATTACAAATCTCAAGATAAGCCACCACTACTGCCACCACCTACGAAAGGGGGCTAGAGAAATGAAGCCGATCCTTGTGCCCTTAATCATCGCGCTTACCAGCTCTCAACCGCAGGCGGACAACGATGTTTTGTTCGACGCGATGAATGACGAGCTTGCTCGCACTGTGGCACAGCTTAAGATTGAGAAGCACGACAAGCCCTACTATGTCAGCTATCGCATTGATGACTGTGACTCGCTCAACACCTCGGCATCTTTCGGTGCCATCACCAGCGATACCTACAACCGCTACCGCGTTCTGTCAGTCGATGTGCACGTAGGCAGCTATGGGCTGGACAGCGGCAACATGAATTCGACAGCGATATGGGAGTGGGAGCCACAGTCAGCCGCCAGCAAACTAACCCTGGACAATGACTACGACGCAATCAGGCACACGATCTGGTTGCGCACCGACAGCGCGTATAAGAAGGCAGTACGCAATCTCGAGAAGAAGAAAGCGTTGTTGCAGCAGAAAAACATTAAGGAGCGTCCGGATGATTGGTCGCACGAAAAGCCCACCGTCTTGATTCAACCTCGAGTTACAGCGTCATATAATCGAGCCGAATGGCGTGAACGAGTCAAAAATCTGTCGGCAATTTTCAAAGACTACCCGAAAATCAGAAGGTCGAGCATCAGCCTGGCGCAGGTGACAGACAACAAATACTTCATCAACAATGAAGGTTCGAAAAGCCGCGTCGTAGAAGGCGACTGCACGCTGGCCATCAACGCCACGGCTCAGGCGAAAGATGGCTTAAAGCTCAGCGATAGCCAGGACATTGAAGTGATAGATGCTCAACATCTGCCGTCAGACGAGCAGTTGAAAGCGGCGATCAATCAGTTTGCCCAACGCCTGAGCACAATAGTCGATGCCAAAGAAGGCGAGCTTTATCAAGGACCGGTATTGCTGGAGGGAGAAGCAGCGGCTGAGTTTTTCAACAGATCATTGGCACCGAATGTGGTGGTAAACCGCCCGGCCGACGCCGATCGCTCGCTGCGCACGGAAGATGCGGTCATGGGGCGAATCGGATGGCGTATTCTGCCGAAGTTTATCAATGTCGAAGAGGACCCCACCTTGAGAGATGCAACGGGAGCACGGCAACCGGCAAGCTATGAAGTCGATGACCAGGGAGTGCCCGCCAAGAAGGTAGTGCTAGTGGAGAAGGGCATATTGAAGACTTTGTTGTCATCTCGCCTACCGACCCTGAAGGTAAAGAGCAGCAATGGACATGCTCTGGGCACAAACGATCTCGCCCAGTCCAGTAATCTAATCATTCAACCGGATCGAAAAGCAGCGCCTAATGACGTTGACTTGGATCCTGAAAAGCTAAAAGCGAAGTTGATCGAGTTCGGCAAAGAAGACGGTCTTGATTATGTGCTGGTGGTGCGCAAACTAAGCAACTCACCACTCGACGGCTCGCAGGGAATGTTCTTCTCGGTGGACACAGGCGGTTTTGAGAGCAAGAAAGAGCAACTCGATCTGCCAATGGCTCTGGATGTCTCCCGCCTGTATCTGTCTGACGGTCATGAAGAGCTGTTGCGCGGTGCCGAATTTGCCACGACTACGGTGCGCATTCTGCGTGAAATTGCCGCCACCGGCGATGACTCGAAGATGTACCAGAAATCAACTGGTACCAGCATGGATTCCTTTGATACAGAAGCGCCAAGTTACAGGCCAGCCAGTATCACCACGCCCTCAATTATCCTGCGAGACATGGAAGTGTTGAAGACTCATACCGATGTCGATAAACCACCGATATTGTCGCACCCATTCTTCGAGAAGGCGCAAGCCAAATAGCGCATGAACAGTGTGAAAAACTTGCGCGCCCGCGCGATCGCCCAATCGCTTTTTCCGAACACAACGCTGAAACAAGCAATCGAGAAGCTGGGATTCGTTCAGGCTGACCCGATTCGGGCTCCGGCAGCGGCACAGGATCTGATTCTGCGCCACCGGGTCAAAGATTATCTGGCCGGCGAACTGGAGCGCCAATATCCTCTTCTCGACATTGAAGAAGACATGCTTTACGCCTATGGGTTTCTTGCCCGACCGGTGTGGCAGCTCCTGCACCCTCGCATGGTCACAGGCTTGACCAAGCTGGAGAAAAACATCCTGGCGGCGTTGCACGATAAAGGAGAGATGCATCCCCGAGATCTGGCAGCCGACTTCGGCAGCAAACAAACGGTGAACGCCTGGGGAGGGCATTCAAAGGAGACCACTCGCGCGCTGGAGGATCTGCATTATCGCGGACTTTTGCGGATCGTACGCCGAGAAAAGGGGATCAAGGTGTATCAGCCGGCGCCGCCTGTTGGAGATCCGGCACCAGCGTGGGAACGCACCAGAGGCTTGATCATGGTGGTGGCCAATATTCTTTCACCGGTGCCGGAAAAGAGTTTGCTTGAAACAGTCGGGCGCATTCGCCATTCTGTGCCAAAGCTGCCAGGCGGTACGCGCGCCGTTTTGCATGAGATGATCGGCGAAAGCAGATTAGTCACTGCAACCGTAAATGGTATCAAGTATATCAGCACTCCGCAGCCGCCAGGCACCAATGATCTGCCACCCACAGTGAGATTTCTGGCACCTTTCGATCCTCTTGTTTGGGATCGCAGGAGATTTGAGCACCTCTGGGGATGGTCCTATCGTTTCGAGGCATACACTCCATCGGCAAAGCGCCTGCGCGGATACTACGCGATGCCCTTGCTTTGGGGTGACAATGTGATCGGCTGGGCGAATGCTTCAGTGACGCAGAAAAAGCTGGCAGTAGCAACCGGATTTGTCGAGAAACGCCCCAAAGATGCGGCGTTTCGTGACCAGCTGTCGGAAGAAGTCGATCGCCTGAAATCGTTTCTCAATCTGTCCATTCAAGCAACCAGCAAGACCTAACAGCGTGGTCAATGCTTTGGTTTGGCCGGCGCCGTATCGTCGTCTACACCTAAGAAATCTTTGAGGACGCCGAAAACATTGCCGCGTTTCTTACTGTCCAATGTGATCTCGTCACGATCCTTTGCGGTGCGAAATTTAAAGGGAATGCGAAATTCGTTTGGTGCTATCGTTACGCGGCGGCAGATTAGAGTATCTAAGTTGATGTCAATCCTACCGTCAGGATAGAGGTTCTCACGCTTGAGCAAAAGTTGCTTCAGCCCCGGCTCCCTGTAAACTCCGTCGAGAAAGACTAAAATTTGCGGTGACAAAGCGATCCACTTACTCACCGTTACTTGCTCGACGGTATAACCAGCTGCAGCATGCTCACTGCCACGAAAACCCAGTTCGATTTGCTTACTCAACGGGTCGACTCCGCTAACAGAGCGAGCGATGCAGCTAATCGGTTGGCCTCTCCATTGCCCAGATTTCTCGGTGGTCCGAGTGCAAACGGCTCGTTCTCGCGATATGTGAAAGCCTGCCTCCGCCCAGTCCTTTAAAGGCATAACCAGTCCGGCTTTGGTCTTTGCATTGGCAATCGCCGCCTGCCAGGTCGGCCCCGAGCAGGTGCAAATGATGTCACCGTTAGTTAGCTTGACACCAGAATCGGAGAAGACAACCGTAAAGTTGCCATCGCTCAGGCTGCGCTGCTCGAAGAGCCATCCTTCGACCTTGTCCGGTTCGCGCGCCAAAGCCGTGGTGCAACTCATCAGGAGCGCCAGCGTTAAAGCTGCATATTTATGGTTTTTGCCCACCACCGCCACACATTGTCATGTCTCATACCTCTGTTGTACACGGAATGGCCCACAGCAGCAACCCCAGGTGCTGCCACAGCAGCAACACTACGAACGATCGATGGGGAGCATCTTGTAGCCTTGCTGTCTTGTGCCATCACCTGTAGTGCCAAGCAGGGCTCAGTTCTCCTTTTCCAGATCGCGAATGAATCGATGGCTTTCCGATTCGTATGAGGCAGCTTCACTCTTTCGATTGGTGGTGTTCAAAAGGTTCGCATAGTGGTGCAGGCATGTGCCACATTGCCAGACTTTGTAGAGCTTTTCCTTGCGGCACAGCGCAATGCCTTTTTGGTAGTAAATTTCAGCCTCGGTTGTTCGCCCACAATGGACTAGTTCATCCGCAAGAAAAGAATAGAAGTATGCTTTCTCGGATAAAGTTTGTTTCTTGATTTGCGGTTCGAGCTTGATCGCCTCTGCAAAGCATGTTTGCTCCTCACGGTTTTGGCCCAAACCATGGTGCAGGGTGGCAAGAGTTATAAGCGTGTTCACGTCATCCGGCACCGGCTCAGGCTGTTTTCGAATAAGGTCCATGATGCGAAGAGCGAGCTTGTCGAGTTGAGTGCGGTTCCTTGCTCTATACATGTTCGTCATGGTCAGCAGCCGTACGATCGGAATGTCTCTGTTGAAGGACAACGCTTTCTGGTAGAGCACATCAGCCTCGTCAACTCGACCTTGAAGGTCGAGGCTATGGGCCAGCAAACTGAGTGCATCTGAGAGGAATCTGTGTTTCAATTCGACTTCGGTGGTTGGTCCCGTGCCCGAGTCAATTTTCTGAAAAAGCTCTACGCACTGGCGCAATTCCTTCTCCGCTTCGGCAGGTCGGCCCAAGGCAAATTGCCGCAAGGCAAGCGAGTAATGCGTTCGTGCCCTTCGGCCTGGGAACTGTCTCATCGATTCACGAAGAACATCTAAATCATGATTGATGGATTTTTCCTTCACCGGGTCACATTTGCCGTCGTTTAGGTAGTAACTATTCACAGCAACGAACATGCGGTCCCATTCGGCTGCATCGAGATCGCTGCCAGCCAGCGCGATTTCGATATTGTATGCGTCTGAGTCTTTGTGCATCTTGCGCAAAAGCGCTGCATAATTCTTCATGATTTGCACTCGTCCGTCCCAGTCTTCAACATCTTTCTCATTGGTCGAGAGTGCTTGCTGGAAAAGCTGGTCTGCCGTCGTGAGATGACCTAGTTCTGATTCGAGATTGGCAGCAGCCGCCAAATCTTTTGTCAGCAATTGCTGAACTAGAAGGCTGTCGTTAACCGGCAATTGCTTTTTATCTGCGGTGTTGTAACGTTCAATAGCTTGACGCAAGGTGGCTGCAGCCAATTCTGCCTTTCCATCCTGTTTGTAAACGCTGGCCAGATCATCAAGCCGGTTGGCCACTAGCAGAAGATTGTTGCTCTTCTGCGCCTCCGATACCGCATCGGCATACAGCCTCTCGGCTTGAGAAAATTTGTTGGCACGCACAGCCTGCGCCGCTGATTGCGTTAATTCATTGGCGCGATTTTCCGGCGTCTCCAGGATCGAAGAACAACTTGTGAGCGCCAACGACATTAACAACCCGATCGGCCAAATCGATCTGGTGCCGTCGATTAAATAAGCCGCTGTCTTCATGGCGATTGAACCAGGCTGACTCTGATGAATTACCAGATGATTATGTGATGCCCGAGCAGCAAGCCGGTTGAAACAATTGCCCGCGATTCAATTTCCGTCTGTAAGCTATGCGCGAAATTTAATGTGTCTAACCAGGAAATATTTTGG
>Ga0206819_10012_pt1 | contig 70063 bp, 47 predicted proteins | sample Alteio_BWOrgCont_87_FD_152855 | JGI IMG/M metagenome (GOLD analysis project Ga0206819, IMG submission 152855) | Enriched cells from forest soil in Barre Woods Harvard Forest LTER site, Petersham, Massachusetts, United States -... | ecosystem: Environmental > Terrestrial > Soil > Temperate forest >... | reverse complement strand
TTTCGTCTGTCTTTTTCATAGGTTTAGCTTTCCATCCAACAGTGTTTTCAGTTTGTCCAGGCCGTAACGGTAACGGCCCTGGACCGTATTGGTTGAGACGCCTTGCGTTCGGGCAATCGCCTGAAATCGCATCCCGCTGCACAGCCGCAACACGACCGCTTCCCGCTGCTCGTAGGGCAATTCCGCCAACGCCCCACCCACGCACTTCAGCTCTTCGCCGAACATGGCAGCCAAGTCGGGACGTTCGTGGTCCGGCGCGGCCTGTTCGGTGGCGGCGGATTCTTCCGAAGCATGCTTCCACTTCGACTTGTTCTGGTTGCGGGCCCGGTTCGCCACGCAGGTCGCCAAAAATCCTTTCAAACTGCCTGTCATCCGGAACCGGCCACCGGCCCGCATGAAGCCGACAAAGACGTCATGCACGACATCCTCCGCTTCTGCCTTGTCCAGCAGCAGCGCCGCGGCCAGCGTGACCAATTCGTGCTTGTGCTCTTCATAAATCTCGCGCAGCGCCTCCGTGTTGCCACGGTTGAACTGCCAAACCAGATGCATTTCTCTAAGCATGTGCCGTTAGGGGCGATTCTCAATTTAACTGTCCATATTCACTTACTACAACAACTTGGCCAGCCGTTTTAGTATGAAAAAATGTTGGCGAAAGCCAAATGGAGTGCTGTTCTGTATGTCGAACGCAGGATCAAGGGCTGCCAGCCAGCGTTTCCTCCGATTGCCTTTTGGCCAAACGAGGTTAGGAAGGTAACACACCCACCACACCAGCCGCCCGGTTTCGCTGTCCTGGACCACAAAAAAAGCCGAGTTCGTCGATGGCAGTTTGGCATGACGCTCTGGCGCTGCGCCGGCTTCAATTTGACTTTGTCAAGCATATTTATGGCAGGGACACTTAAGGGAAAACGAGGCCCGTTTCCGCCAAACGAAAAAACCGCCTTTTTGAAGGTTTTGAAAATGGCTTGCATTAGTACTGACAGCAAAAACCACTGCTGCTTGACAAGGTGTTTTTGGACAGCAAATATTTGGCCTTCAATGTGTTGCGCTGGAAATCACCCTGCCAGGCAAGAAAGTGAAAACCGATCTTGTCATATAAACGAGCGATTTTTTATTGAATCGCAAATGATTGAGAGCGTGGCCTTTGCGTGACCACCACCTCAAACTGCCCCGAAAAAATGAGCCAAAATGCATTTTGTTGCCAAAAATCGTACCTAAAAACCTACCGTAGGTTTTTGTTTTTTTTCGGCTTTGTGGCATAATGGCTTGCAGGATGAGAAATAGAACATCAGAGGCCCTCGCCAAATCGTGGCGAAACGAAGGCGAGAAAATTGAAAAAGTGGTCAAAGGAGATGACCACAGATGGACACGGATTAGCACTGATGTCTTGGGGCAACGTCACTCGCCGGAAGGATGGCTCCCGGTTCTCTTGGATCCCCTGCAGATCCGCGTCGATCTGTGTTCATCTGCGGTTCAATTGTCTTTTGAGATCGGCCAGATCGTCAGAAATCAGAAAAACCAAGTCGTAACCTGTTGATTTTCATGCTAGTCTTAAATATTTTCGAATTAAATTCAGGGAGGACACCCAATCTTGATTTGGGACCGAATGCAAACGATGTGCCGCGTCCCATTCCGTGGATGCCGAAGATTCGATTGGCAATCTCGATGGCTCTTTTTTTTCTGACCATCACCGCACCGCTTTACGCGCAGCGGGGTGATTCAAGGGATGCCCCCGGCTCGGTCCAGGTTGATCCCATTCCAATAGATAAAGTTCCGCCTCAACCCGTCTTGTCGCCGGAAGAAGCATTGCGGGCTTTTAAGCTTCAGCCGGGCTTTCACATTGAATTGGTGGCCAGCGAGCCGCTTATCCACGACCCCATCGCCCTGACGTTTGCCCCGGATGGCCGTGTTTGGGTGGTGGAAATGAGCAGTTATATGCCCAATGTTGACGGCATCGGTGAAGACAATCCTATCGGAAAAGTCGTCATTTTGGAGTCTTCGCATAACGACGGACGATTGGACAAGCGGGTGGTTTTTGCCGACCACCTCGTTTTGCCCCGCGCAGTTTCCCTGGTCCGCGATGGCGTGCTTATCGGCGAACCGCCCCATCTCTGGTATTACACTATTCTCGATGGCAATAAGCCTGGTGGGCGTATCGAATTGGCCAAGGATTTCGGCAGTGATTACAATCCACAGAACACGGCCAACGGTTTGATGTGGTCGCTGGATAACTGGATTTATTCCGCTTCCTATACCACGCGTCTCCGCAATTCCGACGGCGACTGGTTAACCGGGCCGACCACCCGGCGCGGCGAGTGGGGCATTTCGCAGGATGATGAAGGCCGCCTCGTTTACAATTCCAATGAAGATCAGTTCCGCATCGACCTCGTCCCTTCGGAATACATCCAGCGCAATCCCAATTACCATCATGCTTTCGGATTGAATGTAGATCCCATCCACGATCAAACGGTCTGGCCAATCCACATGACCCCGGGTGTCAACCGTGGCTACTGGAAGGACATTCTGCGGCCGGATGGCACTTTGGCCAAGACGACCGCTGCTTGCGGGCCGCTCATTTATCGCGGCGATAATTTTCCGCCGGAATTTCGCGGTAACGCTTTCGTGTGCGAGCCTGCGGGTAACCTGGTCATGCGAGATATTTTGTTTGAAACCAACGGCACCATGACCGGTCGCGAAGCTTACGAGAAGGAGGAATTCATCGCTTCGACGGACGAGCGATTTCGTCCGGTCAGCCTCTATAATGGCCCGGATGGCGCGCTCTACCTGGTGGATTTCCATCGCGGCGCGCTGGAGCATCGTCTGTCCGTCACGACTTATTTGCGGCGGCAGATCAAGGCGCGCGGTTTGGAGCAGCCGCTTGGTTTGGGCCGGATTTACCGCATCACTTACGGAACGAACAATCCTGTCCGGCCCACGCTACAGGATTTGAATTCGGCCCAACTGGTGGGAAAACTCGGCAGTCCCAACGGCTGGATTCAGGACACCTCCCAACGCCTTATAGTCGAGCGCGACAATGCGAATGTTCTACCGGCGCTTAAAGCGCAAGCCCTTCATTCGACCAATGCTCTGACACAAATTCACACTCTCTGGACGCTCGATGGCATGGGCCAAGTGGACCAGGAAACTTTATTGGGCCTGCTGGCCAGTCCACATCCGAAAATTCGCGCAACGGCCATTCGGCTTTCAGATAAATTTTTGCGTGGAACGCAATCCGAAGAATTCTTTAAGCACTTGATTCCCATGGCGAAAAATGATTTGGACCCGGATGTCCAATTGCAGTTGGGCTTCACTTTTGGCCAAGTCATCCGACCCGAGGCGTGGCATGGTTTGAGTCTTGTAGCCGAGAAGTCCTCCTCGCGTTCGCTGGTGCGCGAGGCCATAATCACCGGCCTCTACCAGCGCGAATTGGAATTTACCGAGCAATTGGCGCACGACTGGAAGGACCCGCAACCCGGACGCGCCACGTTGCTGGAGGGATTGGCGGAGTGCATCGCCGCCTCGCGCAGCACGAACCAAATTGCGCGATTGTTGGAAGTGGCGTCCTCCACTGTGGAATGGCAGCAGCCTGGCATCCTCGACGGCATGAATGCGAGAATACATCCGAAAAGCAAAAAAATATACTTTACATCCGAGCCAAAGGGTCTGGGCCAGTTGCGCGGCATTCCCAGGCTGGCGGCTCGAATAGAAAAGTTGGAGCGATTGTTGACTTGGCCGGAGCAGCCAGGTTACGTGCCGCCGCCGGTTGTTCCACCTCTGACGGCTGACGAACATCAGGAGTACGAGCTTGGCCATAAACTATTCAGCGCCACCTGCGCCGCCTGTCACCAACCCACCGGTCTCGGTTCATCCGGAGTGGCGCCGCCCTTGGCGGATTCGGAATGGGTGCTCGGCTCCAAAGAACGACTAGTCCGCATTGTCTTGCAAGGAGTCCAGGGGCCAATCAAAGCAGCCGGTGTTTCGTTCGATTCCTCCATGCCCAGTTGGGCCTCATTTAACGATGAACAACTGGCCAGCATATTGACCTACATTCGGCGCGACTGGGACCAAGGCGCGCCCACGATTAAGCCTGAAAATGTCAAAGCAATCCGGGAGGCAATTGCGAATCATGAAGGCGCATGGACGGAAGCAGAGTTGGTAAAAATTCCATAAATCTCATAGCCCAAGAACCATCGGAAAATCATGAAACTTTAGAAGTTATATCAAGTATAAATTATTTGACAAACGTCAGTTTCAATTTTGCCAGTGGGGATTGCTTCATGGCATTGGCAAATTCCCATCCCTCGGCTTGCAGCGGCTCCAACCGGACCGCGCTCCGTTCCGCCGCCATTACAACCGCTTGCGGAAGGTCCATGATCTTCAGCACGTTCAAATAATCCGGTCCGTCTCGGTGGCTGGACGGAATCCTGCGCAAATCCAACCCCGTGATGCCGTCCTCGAAAAGCGATGCGTAAAGTGCGTCCACACCGAGATCACCGTTGGCTTCGAGCCGAATTCGGCAATCGTGATATTCCGGGACGGAGCGCAATGCTTGCACGGCGCGGCGGATGTCCCAGACCCGCATGCCGTCCAATGTTTGGCCTAATAACATGAACCTCCTTCGTGTTTGGGTGCGCTCATCTCCTCGCGGCATGAACGTGGCGCGCGCGATGTCCGTCTCATTTGCATGATTCGTTTCTACATCAGCCCCTATGTGCAATATGATCTCCGCAGGCTTCAAGTCATCCGCTTTTCGCGCGAGAGACAACGGCAACAAGACACCGGGCTGACTCTGTATTTCGTAAGATTCATAATGCCATTCTCCCACTACTCTCGAAGAGAGTTTGGTAACTTGCGGGGGGCTTTGCCGAGTTGGCCAACCGGCAAAACATTTCTCCCTCAGACCTTTAATCCAGGATTCTCGCAACTGCTCCCAAGCATCCTTCGAGGACGGCAGCTGCGGCGCCGCAGCCGTAGGCACGAAAGTCTCTTGGATCTCGGTGTTGATTTGGTCCGCCGGGATCTTATCGAACACTTTTAATTCCAATGCCGAGAACAGCCGGCCAGTTCTAGTGTCGATCTCCGCATTCTGTCCTTTCAAATGCGCGTTGAACGACCGGAAGGCGGCTGTTTGCAGTTCCTGCGTATCCTGGTGAGGGCCGGGCGTGATAACCAGGCCCAAATTCGTTGAGGCGCCGAACCAATCGTACACCTGTTTGACCTTCGCGTGCGTTCGCAAGACCCCGGACAACGGAAAAAGCGAATCAGCGTCTGAATTTTCCAGCAACAAAGGGCGCGGCGCACACAACGCCGCCAGCATCGGATAATCCCACCGATACGTATTGACCATAAACATGCAATCGCAATGTCCATCCACCGCGCCATCAACCACGTAATTTTGCAAATCGGTTATCCCTGCCACAGGCGCGACAACTTTGACCCGGTTGTCCAACGCGGTTACGAACCAACTATAAGCGCCGCCACCCGAACGACCCGTCACGCCGATGCGATTTGTATCCACTTCCGGCCGCGACATTAGGTAATCCAGTGCCCGGAGGCCGTTCCAAGTTTCAACGCCGGCCGGCGTATAACCACGACTATTCCACCACCACATTCCTTCCGAATACGTGCCCCGGTGATGGCCTTCAATTTCTCCATATTGCAGCGTGTCAATCACCAGGCAAACATACCCGTTGCGCGCAAACCAAATGCCGTGGTGTTGGTAAGCCACCTTGTTGCCACAGCTCACGCCGTTCGTTGCCACGCGCGTGTGGCCGCAAAGGTAGAGGATGGCTGGAGCAGCTTGCACCAGCCTCTTGGGCCGATATAGATTAGCGGTAACATAAAGATGCGGGAGAGATTGAAATTGCAGCCTTTCAACCGTGAAATCCCCGCGTTCCAACCTGCCGGCCACAACCGGCTTCAAATCGGTACGCACCGGCATCGGGTTAAGGCCCAGCATTTCAGCCGCCTGGCGTCGAAGCTCGGGTGAGCGCAATTGCCAATCAGACAGAGATGAGATGTTTGCCAGGCAATTCGATGAAAGACGGGCTGTTTCTGCTGCGAAATAATCCGCCAGCGGATCTTGACTGGCTAAAAGGTCTGCGGGCACCCAAGCCAAGGTGAGTGCCAACAATATCAAGCTCCATTTCATCCGGGGCATTTGAACATTTTGAAGGCGGATAGTCAAAAACGGTCAGAGCGTGTTGCTCCTGCACTCGATAGAAAAATCAAATTTCTTATCATTGCCACCCTGCGGGTCTCGTTTCATACTTCCCCCCATAATAATATGAAATCTTCACCCCGTTATTCCATTTGGCCGTTTCTGGTCATAGCGCTGATGAGCGCGTTCGTCCAGGCCGTTTCATCACAACCACTCGACGCGCACTTGGAACTGCCCGCGACCAATGACGGGCTGCCCGGCGCCGGGCCTATTCGACGCTTTGACTGGTTCCGAAAATTGTGGATCGAGCGTCGTTCTGCCTGGAGCCAACGTGCCCAGCAGGACCACTACGCGCTGGTCTTTCTGGGTGATTCGATTACACAAGGATGGGGCGATGACTTCGGCGGCAGTTTTGGCAGCGTCAAGGTAGCCAACCGGGGGATTAGCGGCGACACCACACGAGGAGTGTTGATCCGGATGGATGAGGACGTTCTCGCCCTGGATCCATCGGGAGTCGTGATCCTGATTGGCACCAATGACTTGGAGGATGACGCAGACCCTGAAACGGTTGCCGCGAATCTCAAACTCATTCTGGCCAAGCTCAAGACGCATGATCCTAAAATGCCCATTATTCTCTGCCAGGTCTTTCCCAGTGCCGAATCGAAAAAGCGTCCCGCCAGCAAGATCAAAAAACTCAATCAGCTTTATGCTGCTGCGGTCAGGGGCGACGCTCAGGTGACCTTGCTCGAGACTTGGCCGCTTTTTGCCAACGCGCATGGCGACGCCAAACCGGAAGAGTTCCCGGACTTGCTGCACCCGAACAAGGCGGCCTACGCGAAATGGGCCGCTGCAATTCACCCTATTTTGGCCACGCTTGATTTTGTTGAAACGGAGCCTGATGTTTTCACGCCGGAATCCGACTTTGAAAGTCTGTTTAACGGTCATGATCTTACGGGTTGGGGCTACCGTCCTAGTCTTGAATCTGAAATAAAATCTGCCAAACGCTGGCACGACACCGACCCCCAGGCTGCCGTCTGGCCGATTGTGACTAATGCCGTTCAGTTCGATGGACTGACCAGCAGTCCTGATGGGCGTTACGTCGCCAAACATGGCCGGCTGATTGTAACCACGCCGCCTGAATTCAGGAAGTGCCAGAAGATCTCTACCACACGAGAATTCCCCAAGGATTTCATCCTGAAACTCGAATTCCGCTGCACGCCCGACACCGACAGCGGCATCTTTATTCGTGAGCCTCAATTGCAATGCCGCGATTACATTATCGCCGGGCCTTACAAACAACTTCAGCATTACAAGGCCGGCGAATGGAATGAAATCGTCATTACTGTTCATGGTGGGGAGGCGCTCTGCACATGCAACGGCGAAGTCCTCGAAGCCGCTTTCAAAGTCCCTGCGACAGGTCCGATAGGCTTGGAGGGGGATCGCGGCCAGATGGAGTATCGCCGCATACGCATCAAGGAGCTGGAATAAGAGGTAGTGTCCTAACCTAATGGGGCGTCTGTAATGGCTCCTTTGCCACAAAGCTATCCGCGCTATTTGGGTCGCCGCTCCCCTTGTAAATGGCGGTTGTTGGATAGCGGAAGAGCGGTCTTGTCATCTCGGTTTTGCCTCGGCCACTTTTTGAGGCAATAACTTTGTCCGGCGCATGACCGTGTTCGACCCAATTCACCAGCACCATTAGCCAGTCCACTTCAGATGCGCCAGGCCCGCCGCCGCAATGAAGACATCCGGGAACCATGAATAACCGGCAGTACTCGCCTGCGTCCTGATCACGAGCCTGTACTTGACGGTAATAGTTGATGGTGGCTTGCGGCGGCAATGCGGGATCGGCCCAACCATGCCATAGGATCAGTTTGCCCTTCCGGGTCTTTAGGCCATCCAGGTTGACGTTTGTCGCATCGAGAAAGGACGCGGCCAGCCGCGTCTCGACGGCAAAATTTGAAAAATCGTAAGTCGCATAATTCCAATCGGGATTATTGAACACCAGATATTTGAATATCTGAGTGCCAAAGGCAAAGATAAGATCAGGGGCATGATCCTTCGCCAGTTGCGGGGAGGGCCCGACAATCCATGCCATCCATTGGCCAGGATCGCATTCCGCGCCGGGCGTGTATCCGGGATAAATGGGGCCTTGGGCGTTCCGAACACCCGCGTAAATGGCCTGAATGGCCTTGTGCTGCTCGTCCGTTAATCCGCTTACCTTCGACAAGTCGAAGTGCGCCGATGGCGGGTCTTGCACCACGCCGTCTTTAAGGCCGTCTTGCGCATCGCATTGCTCGATAATCGCTTGTTGCAACTTTTGGAGGCTCTCTCGATCCAGCACCGGAGCGTCGAGATGTTCGGGATTCGGGTAAAGAGCCTTGGCCATGGATACGGCGTTCGCCGCCAGGCCCGGCCAATCAAACGCCGGCGCGCCCGCGACAATGCCGTCGAAATCATTCGGATACCGCTGCGCCTCCATCATCGCTTGCCCGCCGCCGCGCGAGCAACCTGCGAAATAAGAGTAGGTCGGGTCCGCGCCATAATAACTGCGGATGACCGCCTTGGCCACTTCCTCCGTCCGGTGCACCGCGAGGTAACCGAAGTTCAATTGCGCCTCCAAATTGTTGAACGCCCAGCCGGCCATGTAGCCTGGTTGCCACTCGTGCCCCGTGTCCGTGCCGACGGTGGCGTAGCCACGATTGACGGAATCACGCGCTCCATTCTGCACTGTGCCCACAAACCCACCGCCTCCCCCCATGACGAACCGCCCGTTCCATGAATCGGGCAAGAGCAGTTCAAAACGGATGGTGCCGCCAATGACCCCGTCCACTTTGACGTGGGCCGCGGTGTGGAAATTTCCTTGCACCTTCGAATCCACCGGTGTCACTGATTCCAAAACCACATCCGGCAACTTCAAATGCCGCAGATCCTCCAAGGTTATCCGATTCGTGGATTGCCCAAAGGTGTGAGCGACGCAACACAAAATAATAAGTCCGATAGATAAGCCTCGTTTCATAATAGTTCTTGCCGGCGCACAATTTGAAAGTCGTTTCATTTTCAATGGAGTCTTTGGGGATCTTGTAATCTTCCAACCTGAACCGCAACGAGAATCCTCGATGGCTTGGCTCGTCAGGCGCCAATCAACATGTGGCCTCCTTCAGAAATTTGAGTTGAAAATATTTAAGACAATCATGGAAATCAACAGGTTACGACTTGGTCTTCCTGATTTCTGACAATCTGGCCGATCCCGAAAGACCATTGAACCGCAGATGGACACAGATCGATGCGGATCAGCAGGAGATCCGAGAGAACCGGGAGCCATCCTTCAGTTGAAAGCCGTTGCTCAAGGAAATCAGAGTTCATCTGCGTGAATCTGTGGTTCACGTTTTTCACCACTTTCTCTCCTCCGTTTCGCCCCGTTTTGGCGACGATCTCTGATGTTCGATTTCTCATCACAAGAACCATTATGCCATAAAGCGGAAAAAAACAAAAACCTACGGTAGGTTTTTAGGTATGATTTTTGGCAACAAAATGCATTTTGGCTCATTTTCCCGAGGCAGTTTGAGGCGGTCGCCTCGCAAAGGCCACGCCTTCAATTATTTGCGACTCAATTAAAAAACGCTCGTTTATATGACAAGGTCGGGTTTCATTCTTTTGATTAGCATGGTGATTTCCCGCGTAACGTATTGACGGCCATATATTTGCCAACTAAAACCACACTGTCAAGCAGCAGTCGATTTTGCTGTCAGTACTAATACAAGCCATTTTCAAAACCCTCAAAAAAGCGGTTTTTTAGTTTGGCGGAAACAGGCCGCATTTCGACTCCAGTCAATAATTAAATCTGCCACCGAATCCAAATTGCAAAACGACGGTTTCAAGGACAATAATCACGCGGATTATGAGCAGGATCACCCGAAGGAAATTTTTGGCCGCCGCCGCGATGGCTGCGGCTGGCTCCAATAAGTCGTGGGCTGCCGAGCCGGCCCCGGAGCCAATCATTGATGTTCACCAACATCTCTCTTATGGCGGCAAACGCGACCCGCAAGGAGTCCAAATCGGCCCCGGCCGCAGCGACGCCCAATTCATCGAACACCAGCACAATATGGGGGTGACGCAGACCATCCTGCTCCCCGCCGGCCGTTCGTGTATCAGACCATCCACTCACAACGGCTTTTCCAACGGTTTGGAGGCCACCTGCGCCGGGGATGAAGAGTGTCTTGCCTTCGCCAAGGCGCATGGCGGCGAGTATTTTTTCGGAGCCAATGAGGTGCCGGACTTGGAGGATGCGTCTAAAGTCATTGAGAAATATTTGAAGCAAGGCGCGGTGGTCATCGGCGAACAAAAATTTGGCGTGGAATGCGATTCGCCAGAGATGCAAACCCTCTTCCAATTGGCCGCCGCTTACAAGGTCCCGATTCTAATGCACTGGCAGGTTGGCTCCTACAACTACGGTTACGAGCGCTTCGATAAAATGCTGGCAAAGTATTCCAAGACCGTTTTTGTCGGGCACGCCCAAACCTTTTGGGCCAATATCGACAAAGATTGCAAGGACGACCCCAAGAAACTTTATCCCAGAGGCAAAGTGACCGCCGGTGGCTTGACCGACCGTTATTTGAGCGACTACCCCAATTTAATCGGCGACCTCTCCGCCGGTTCGGCCAACAACGCTCTGACGCGCGACCCGGACCACGCCCGGGGCTTTATCGAACGCCACCAAGATCAACTCGTCTTCGGCAGCGATTGTTCCGATCATTATGGGCGAGGTGTCATTTGCTCCGGCTCGCAGACCATTGCGGCAATCCGGCAATTTGCCTCCAGCAAGGTTATCGAGCGCAAGCTGCTTTATGCCAATGCGAAGAGAATTTTTCGCCTGTAAGTGAAATGACAAACCTGGCGGGCATATTGCGTCATTTCTCACTGACACTTGGGGCTTGACCGACTTATCCAACCGCCTACGCTCGCGGGCATGATGGATCGGAGAGATTTTTTGAAGCTCGGAGCCGCGACGTCCGTTGGATCATTGGTAAGCTGTGTCTCCTCCGATAGGAGCGGAATTGCGGATTCGAAAGATGCGGCACCGATGGACAAAAAGGCGATGATTTGGGGCAATCTTCTCCAACTGAGCATGAATATGTGGTGCGACTGGGATGCGCCGGAGTTAAAAGGTCAGGATTCCACATACAGACCCTACCTCAGGTTTGATCGAAGCCTGTGGGACGATCTTGTCGAAAAGATGCACAGCGCGGGCATGAACTTGCTGGTGATTGACCTGGGCGACGGTGTGAAGTACGAGAGCCACCCTGAAATTGCAGTCAAGGGCGCCTGGAGCACCGCCGAATTGCGGCGCGAATTGAAGCGGTTGCGGTCGCTGGGCCTGGAACCGATTCCAAAATTGAATTTCTCAACCACCCACGACGCGTGGCTCGGAAAATATAGCCGCTGCGTTTCGACGGACACATATTATAAGGTTTGTCACGACCTGATTGCCGAAGTGAGCCATCTCTTCGACAGCCCCCGATTCTTTCATCTCGGGATGGACGAAGAAAGTTACGAAAACCAAAGGAATCACGAGCACATTGTCCTCCGTCAATATGACGCGTGGTGGCGTGATTTTTTGTTCCTCGTCAGTGAGGCGGAAAAGAGCGGCGCGCGTCCATGGATTTGGTCCGACTATGTTTGGCGTCACCCCGAAATGTTTTACCAGAAAATGCCGCAATCGGTCGTGCAGAGCAATTGGTATTATGACGCGAAATTCGACCCGCAAAATCCCAAAGCCAAGGTATTCATGGAATTCCAAGAGCATGGGTATGACCAGATTCCAACCGGCAGCAATTATTACAACTCAACGAATTTCGGCGTCATAGTCGAAGAATGCGGGCGCAGACTTAAGCCTGATCATCTGATGGGCTTCCTCCAAACGCCTTGGAGGGCAACACTGGAAAAGCACCGGCAGCACCACCTGGAGGCAATTCAGCAAGTCGCCCAGGCGATCCAGTCCCTGAAGGCAAATCCCGCATGAAAGAGCGGTAACGTCATTTTGCTGACAAATTCATTGTTGAAAATGAATCGCGTTCCATGCCGCGCCGATAGCGCCAGCCCGATCGTCCAGCAGGGCCGGCACGACGGCCACGCGCCGAGAGAAGGGACGCCACTCGAACAAGGTTAGGTATTTCTTGAGCGGGCGAAACAAAGTCGGCCCTGCTTTGGCGATGCCGCCGCCCAGAATTACCGTTTCTGGATCGAGGACGTTGATGAGCGAAGCAATTCCGGCAGCCAAACACTGGACGGATTTGAGCCAGACCCGCCGGGCCTCCGGATCGTTCCGGTTGCTGGCAACCACGAGGGCTTCGGTGGAAGCAAAACGTCCCTCTGAGCGCGATTTGAGGGTGCATTCGCCAACGGCATCTTCCAGGCTGCCCGGCGTGTGGACAATGTCCAGGCGACCGGCGGGATCCAGCGAAATGTGACCCAAATGTCCCGCGCGGCCGAGGTGGCCCCGCAACAGTCGTCCATCCACTAAGGCCGCTCCCCCAACCCCTGTCCCCAAGGTGAGAAGAATGGCGTTTCGCGCACCGCGCGCCGCGCCGCGCCACACTTCACCCAACAAGGCCGCCTGCGCATCGTTCAAAACGGGCACCGGCTGGGCCGATTTTAGGAATTTGCGCCATACAAGACCTTCCAATCCAGGCAGACGTCCCGGCATGGAGCGGATGGAGCGTTGGTCACGGGCCACCAGACCCGGCGCGGCCAAGCCGATCCAGGTCGGCGGTTGATGCAAAGTTTTCTCGATGTGGGCCTTGGCCAAGGTCACATTGGCCATCCACTTTTTCTTTCCGTGGTCCAGGGTCGCCCTGGTGGTTTCCGCGAGCACCCGCCCAGAGGGAGTTACCGCCAGTGCCTTGATGTTCGTGCCTCCAACATCAATCCCAAGCGCGTATTTCATGGCCGGATGGGAATCGCCTATTTGGGCGGAGCGGCTTCGCCTTCGCCGTTGGTTTCTTCTTTTTCCTCGCTGATGACGGGGGCGATGGCTTGGAGTTTGTCGGGCGCTTCAAGGTCAATCAATTTCACGCCTTGCGTGTTGCGGCCGGCTTCGCGGATGTCGCTCACGCGCGTCCGCACCATTTGGCCGCCTACGGTGATGAGCATGATTTCGTCGGCATCCTTGACCGTGAGCGCGCCGACGACTTTGCCGGTGCGGTCGGTCGTTTTCATGGTGATGATGCCTTTGCCGGCGCGGGATTGCAGGCGGTATTCGGAAAAATCAGTGCGCTTGCCGATGCCGTGCTCGCCTGCCACCAGCAAGGTCGCGTCGGGCACCACCACGGCCAGCGCCACCACGGCGTCGGACTCTTCCAGGCTGATGCCGCGCACACCGCCGGCGGGACGGCCCATGACGCGCACATCCTCCTCCGAAAAACGGATGCTCTGGCCTTCGCTCGTAATGAGCACGACCTCGTCGTGTCCGCCCGTGAGTTTCACGTCAATAAGAGTATCGCCGGACTCGATGCCGATGGCGATGATGCCGCCTTTGCGGACGTTGCTGAATTCTTCAAGACTCGTTTTCTTGACTGTCCCCAGACGGGTGGCAAAGAAGATGCAATTTTCCTGCTTCCAGGTTTCGTCCTCCTTGTTCGGGCCGGTTTTGGAAACGATACGGATAAGGGCGGCAATTTTTTCGTCAGCCTTCAATTCGAGCAGGTTGGCGATGCTGCGGCCTTTGGCGGCGCGCCCCATGTCCGGCACCTCATGGACGCGCTCGACATAAGCGCGGCCGGTGTTCGTGAAGAACATAAGGTAATCATGCGTGCTGGCAGTGAAGAGATGCTCGATGAAATCGTCCGCCTCACCCGGAGCGGAGGCGGAGGTTTCGCGCGTGGCCATGCCGATGACGCCTTTTCCGCCGCGGCGCTGCGCGCGATAGGAGCTGACGTTGGTGCGCTTGATCAAGCCAGCATGAGTGATTGTAATGATGACGCCTTCGTTGGCGATCAGGTCTTCGATGGCGATTTCGCCTTCCTCAGGCGCCAATTCGGTCAGCCGCGCGCTGGCGTGCTTCTCTTTGATGACCTTCAATTCCGCCTTGATGATGGCGAAGACGCGCGCTTCCCGGGCCAAAATATCCAGCAAGTCCTTGATGCGTTCGAGCAATTGCGTGTATTCGGCTCGGACTTTGTCCATTTCCAGCCCGGTCAATTGATAGAGGCGCAATTCAAGAATGGCGTTGGCCTGCGCCTCGCTGAAAGAGTAACGGCCGTTCACGAGGCGGGCCTCGCTGCGAATGATCAACCCCATGTGCTCCACCTGTTGGCGGGTAAAGTCGAAGGCGAGCAATTTGATCCGGGCCTCTTCGCGGTTATTGGATTGGCGGATGATGCGGATAAATTCGTCCAGATTGGCCAGGGCAATGAGATAGGCTTCGAGGGTTTCGGCGCGTTCCTCCGCTTTGCGCAATTCATACCGGGTGCGGCGGATAATGACTTCGCGCCGGTGCTCAATGTAGCATTGGATGAGCGCCTTGAGGCCAAGCGTCTTGGGGCGTCCATGATCAATGACGACCGCGTTGACTGCGAAACTGGTTTCCAGCGCGGTGTGCTCGTAAAGATTGTTGATCACCACCTTGGGCAGCGCGTCCCGTTTGATTTCGATGACGACGCGGGTGTTTTCGTCCGATTCGTCGCGAACGGCCGTGATGTCTGGAATTACCTTTTCATTGACAAGGTCGGCGATACGTTCGACCAGTAGAGCGCGATTGACGTTGTAGGGAATGGCCGTGATAACGATCTGTTCGCGCCCGCCTTTGATCTCTTCCAGGCCGACCTTGCCGCGGATTTTGACCGCGCCGCGACCGGTTTCAAAATACTGTTTGATGCCCGCCAATCCGCAAATGGTGCAGCCAGTCGGAAAATCCGGCCCCTTGATGTGCTGCATCAATTGCTCCACGGTGATTTCCGGGTTGTCAATTTGCGCGCAAATTCCGTCAATGACCTCGCCCAAATTATGCGGGGCCATGTTAGTGGCCATGCCGACGGCAATGCCCGTGCCGCCGTTGACCAGAAGATTGGGAAAGGCGGCGGGAAAAACCTTCGGTTCCATCAACCGCTCGTCGTAATTGGGGACAAAATCAACGGTGTCCTTTTCCATGTCCTCCATCAAGGCGGCGCCAAGATGAGTCATGCGCGCCTCAGTGTAACGCATGGCGGCAGGCGGATCGCCTTCGACGGACCCAAAATTCCCCTGCCCGTCCACCAGCGTTTCGCGCATGGCCCACGGTTGCGCCATGTGGACCAGGGTCGGGTAGATGACGGCCTCGCCGTGCGGATGAAAGTCACCGCTGGTGTCGCCGCAAATTTTGGCGCACTTGTAATGCTTGCGGCCCGGATAGAGACTCAGCCGCTGCATAGCGAACAAGATGCGCCGTTGCGACGGCTTCAACCCGTCGCGCACATCCGGCAAGGCACGGGCAATGATGACCGACATCGAGTAATCGAGGAACGAATTCTTGATCTCGTCGGCGACGTTGATCTTGGCCACGATCTCGCTGGCGGCGTAAAGCGGCGTGTTGCCGGCGGGCGGCTGATTTTCGGGGACACCGGATTTGTTCTGTTCGTTGTCGTCAGGCATTTTGGCTAGACATCCAGGTTGCGGACATTGAGAGCATTGTCTTCGATGAATTGGCGGCGCGGCTCGACCTCGTCACCCATCAACTTGGTGAACATCTCCTCGGCTTCGACCACATTAGACATGTCAATACGAAGGAGTTTGCGATTTTCGGGATTCATCGTCGTTTCAAATAATTCCTTGGCGTTCATTTCACCCAAGCCCTTGAAGCGTTTGATTTGAATACCGCGCTTGCCGGCTTCTTTGACTCCAGCCAGGATTTCTGCGATGGAAAAGATCGGCTTGACTGTAGCGCGTTCGCCTTCACCCTCTACGAGTTCAAAGAGAGGATGATCCTGCGCGGAATAATGTTCGACGTTCAGGCCCTTGTGAACGAGTTGAGCCAGTAGTTCCATGACCGCCTTGCTTTCGTGCAGTTCTTTCAGCCGCCCGCGGCGCGTGTTGCCGTTGCGGGTTGCTTTGTCTCCTTTTTCGATTAAGCCGGTGTCGGACTCTTCGCCAAAAAGTTTCAAATCAGAATTGTCCGCGCCAAATTTCCGCAATTCCTCTTCGGTGTGAAAGTAATGGGCAGTTTCATCGTTGCCAGTGCGGACCTTGACCAGATACCGCGGCAGCTCGTGTGTCGTTTTGTGGCGATGCTCGATGTAGTTGCCAAAATCGCCGCCGTGCCGGCGCAAACCTTGCACATAAATGTCTAGCTTTTCGAGTAATTCCAGGATTTCGGCGAGTTGCTTTTCCGACAACTCCCGTCCCGTAGATAGGTCGCGCAAACGGACATCCTCGGTGCCAAGCTGAATGAGGATTTTGTTCATTTGGCCGTCGTCATCCACGTACTCAACTCGCTTCTTGCGCGACATCTGATAGAGCGGCGGCTGGGCGATATAAACGAAGCCCTGTTTGACCAGTTGCGGCATTTGCCGGTAAAAAAATGTCAACAATAGGGTTCGGATGTGCGAGCCGTCCACGTCGGCATCGGTCATGATGATGATTTTGTGGTAGCGCAGTTTCTCCAAGTCGAATGCCCCCTCCCCTTCGCCGTCGCCGATGCCGGTGCCAATGGCGGTAATCATGGTTCGGATTTCCGTGTTTTGCAGGACTTTATCCAGGCGCGCTTTCTCGACGTTGATGAGCTTGCCACGAATCGGCAGAATGGCCTGAAATTTCCGGTCGCGCCCTTGTTTGGCGGAGCCGCCGGCGGAATCACCCTCGACAATATAAAGCTCCGTATTGACGGGATCGCGGTCGGAGCAATCAGCCAATTTGCCGGGCAAGCCGCCGCCGGTGAGCGCGCTTTTGCGGACGGTTTCACGCGCCTTGCGGGCCGCTTCACGAGCGCGGGCCGCCATCAAGCTCTTGTCCACGATGCGTTTGGCCACGGAAGGGTTGGCATCGAAGAAACTCATCAACCCCTCATAGACAATGGAGGAAACGATGCCGTCTATTTCCGTGTTGACGAGCTTGACCTTTGTTTGCGATTCGAAGCGCGGATTGGGCAGTTTGACGCTCAGGACGCAAACCAGCCCCTCGCGCACGTCATCCCCGGAAATGGCCGGGTCTTTTTCTTTGATCAAATTATTGGCGCGCGAATACTGGTTGATGGCGCGCGTCAAGGCCGAGCGAAAGCCGGTCAGGTGTGTGCCGCCGTCCGGGTTAGGAATAGAATTGGCGAAACAGAGAATCTGATCGGTATAGCTGTCGTTGTATTGCAGGACGCAGTCCACCAACACTTCGTCCTTTTGCCGCGCCAGCGTGATGGCCTTGTGGAGGACGTCCTTGTTCCGGCCCAACTGGCGGACAAATTCCTCGATGCCGTCGCGGTAGAAAAAACGCTCGGACTTATTCTCCACCCGCTCGTCTTTCAAGGTAATTTCAACCCCCGGATTCAGAAAGGCCAGTTCGCGCAGCCTGTTGGCCAGGATGTCAAACTTGAACTCCGTGGTGATCGTGAAAATGGTGGCGTCCGGCTTGAAAGTGATGAGCGTGCCGGTGTGCTTGGATTGCCCGATGACCTGCAGCTTTTGCTGGGTCACGCCGCGCTCGAAGGCCATATAATAGACCTGATTGTCGCGCGAAACCTCGACTTTGAACCAATCGGAAAGGGCGTTGACGCATTTGGCGCCGACGCCGTGCAAGCCGCCTGAATATTTGTAAGCGCCCTGGCCGAATTTTCCGCCGGCATGAAGGTTCGTCAATACCAACTCCACCGCCGGCATATTAAACTTCGGGTGCATGTCCACCGGGATGCCACGGCCATCGTCCCGGATGGAAACGGAGCCATCTACATGAATGGTGACGTTGATCGTCTTGCAGAAGCCAGCCAAATGTTCGTCAATGGAATTATCCAAGACCTCGAAGACGCAATGGTGCAAGCCGCGTTCGTCGGGGTCGCCAATATACATGCCGGGCCGTTTGCGGACAGCTTCCAGCCCCTCCAATTTATCAATTTTGGAGGCATCATACTTGCCCGCCGGCTCCGGGGCCGTGCTCGGATTCTGACTAATATTCTCGTCCATTTTAGGTCTTGAAAAAGACGCCCGTGGCCGGGTTTTTGCCCGCCTCGTTGCGACTTTAAAAATGTATGGGAATCGACGTTTTTAGACAATCTTTTAATGAAGGTTTTTTTGGGCAAAAAATACCATTAGTTGGGGAGGCTTCCGGCGGGTGCCGCTAAGGATTGTGGCCCTGAAAAGCCAGTCCATGGCGCCCTGAATCGCGCCGTTTAGGACGAGATTTTGAGGTTGTGAGAGTCTGAAACCAATTATCACGGCTTGGGTTCGATTTCCGGCGCACCCCTCGCGCCGTGCCAGAAACGCAAGATAAAAATGGCTCCTGCGCTGGGGAAAATTTCGTAGATGACCCGATATGACCCATGGATGATTTCTCGAACGGTTGCGTCGCCGACCTCCGGCACAATACGTCCACGTTCTGGCAAAGCGGCGACGGTCAGCGCCCGGTCAATTAATTCATGGCCAAATGTGCGAGCGCGTTCCGGATCGCGTTGAGCAATGAAGGTGACAATGGCTTCCAAATCGCGGATGGACTGCGGCGTAAAAATTACTTTGAAGCCCATTGGTCCACGAGCTTGCGGGCGTCTTGTGGCGTAATGCCCTCCCCACAGCGCGCCTGTTCGCGGGCGGCTTGGAGACCGGCCAGCAGTTCAATTTCACGCGCGATTTCCGCCAGCGACATTTCTTCGGGCAACTTGCTGACAAATTCGATGACCGTTTCTCGGCTGCTCATGTTGGAATTATCGCCCAGCACCAATAATATGCAAGTTTGGGAGTCACGCCTTCTGCGACAAAATCGCGGTATCCTCATCGCTGACCGGCTTCTCAGCCAGGCGCTCGTCCAGGACCAGGACGCCGTGCGGCGGAAGGTCGTAATTGCCGCTGAACGTTCGCTCCGTCAGGAAATCGTGCATCGGCTTGTAGAAGGTAATTCGCACCGGTGTGTTTTGGTGGTTCAGCAGAAAGAAGATCTTGATGCCTTGCTTTTGCCTCATGCTCACCTCCACCGAATCGGGCACTTTGAGCAGTGATTGCAACAGGCATAGGTTGCGCAGCCAGGCCACCAAATCGTAATAAAATGCCTGCTGGGAAACCGTCCCGAAGTAAATCGCCTTGCCCAGCCCAAAAGTGTTCATCGTCAAGGCCGGACGTCCCGCGTAGAAGTCCTTGGTGAAAGTCGCCAGAATCTGGCAACCGTTCGGCTCGATGACATCGCACCACAAACGCGCCGTATGGAGATGGCCGGTCACAAACCCGCCCTTAAACGCCAGATGGTTTTCTTCCTCCGGGGCTAACGGATCAAATTCCATCACCTCCAGGCCGAACAAGTCTGTCAAGTATTGTGGAAAACCGGTGTCGCCCGCGATATGATGTTCGTCCACCAGACCGGTGTTGCAGGTGGCCACCAAAGTGCCGCCGTTTTGCACATAGAGCTTCAAGGCGTCCGCCTCGCAGCCTGTCATCAGGCTCAAGGAGGGCGCGATGACCAATTTGTATTTGGACAAATTCTCGTGCGGCCGGGCGAAATCCACCGCGATATTGCGGTCATGCAGGGCGGTGTAAAACAGTTGAACGTGTTCGCGCAGGGAAAAGAACTTGTTGGGCTGCCGCGGCAAGGCCAGCGTCCAATCATTGTCGTGCGTGTAAAGAATACACGTTTCGGCCGCCACGGTCGTGCCTTCCAAAGCGGGCGCCAGGCGCTTGATTTCCTGGCCGATCTGGCTGATTTCCTTATACATCCGGTTGTCGCCGCGACCGCTGTGGGTCAATACTCCGCCGTAAAATTTCTCCTGCCCGATGCGCGGTTGCCGCCAGAAAAAGTAAAGCACCGCGTTGGCCCCGCGCGAAATGGTCTGGTAGGTAAACAGCCGCACCACTCCAGGCCGCACCAGCGAATTGACATCCTGCCAATTGACCTGCCCGGCCTTCTGCTCGATGACCCAAAAGCCGCTCTCGCCCAGCGGCATCCGAACATTTTCCTTCTTGAGGGAGCGCAGAAAATCCACTTCACACGCGTTTTCGGACGACTTGGATTTGATGGTCGCGTTGCTATTGAGCGAGGCAAAATCCAGCACGTCCGCCAAGTCAAATAAATCAAGTTGCTGACCGAAGGTGCGCATATTGGTCGTCACCGGCGCTTGCGGCGAAAGTTCGTGCAGCAGGTCGGCCTGCATCCGGACGAAGGCCACAATCGTGTCGCTGCAAAAACGCCGCCAATCCAGCACCAGGGCCGGATTATGCGGAGCCGGCGCCACCCGGGGCATCGGCACATGCGACCAATCCCCGACGGTCTGGCCCCAAAAGCGGGTGCCCATCATGTCGTTGAGGCGCTCCACCGTTTCGTATTTGGCCTGCAACCACAGATGCCAATCGCGTTGCGTTTCCTTGCTGAAGGAAGGCTGCATGGAATGGGTGCCGACGTTATTATCAATCTGCCAGGCCACCAATTGCGAATGTTTTCCCAGCGCCTCCGCCATGGCCCGGACGATCTTTTTGGAATAATCCCAGTAAAGATCATTATTGAGAGAACAAGCGTGCCGGGTGCCTTCGCACAGCGGCAAGCCCCGCTCATCAGTTGGGAGAATTTCGGGATGGCTCTTGGTCAGCCAGATCGGCGGCGCGGCGGTCGGGGTGGCCAGGACGACTTTGATATCTTCTTCCGCCATCAAGTCCATGATGCGTTGGAGCCAGGAGAAATCGTACTCGCCCTCCCTCGGTTCACAAATCCCCCAGACAAACTCCCCCATCCGCACGATGTTCATGCCCGCAGCCACCATCAACTCAATATCCTCTTTCCAGCGAGACTCCGAGTTTTCGGGAGTGCCCGCGTAGGGGTGGACCCAATGTTCAGGATGATAATCGGCTCCGAAATACATAAAATCGCAATTCTAACGTCCTGGCATCACCGACTGAGCTCGGCAAACTGTAACACTTAAGCCCACCGCGCTGCAAGCAAAAGTGACAAATAAGTGACGGATTGGGGGCATCTTGACCCTGCCCTCGGTCATTTTGGTAGGGACGGCGCAGCCCGCCTAGCGGGCATCTCTCATCCGGAACAATTCAGTTGGGGGAGAACGTCCGTCCTCACCCCGGCCCTCTCCTCCAGGAGAGGGTGAAGCATGCGCCGCCTTCATAAGAATCGAGCCGCTGGATTGGCCGGACGCGCAGACGCCCAACCAGAACCGCTCGACAACGGTTCCTTCTCCCCGGGGGAGAAGGTTAGGATGAGGGCGAGCCAAAAAAACTGACCTTTACCGGCTCAGGCCTATGCGCTAATTTTCCGTCATGTCGGACACGGAACGCGCGCGCCAGCTTCGCCAGACGGAGACATGGGCGGAAAAGCTTGTCTGGCGCTGGCTGCGGGATCGCCGTTTTAGCGGCTACAAGTTTCGTCGGCAACATCCCGTTGGGATTTACTATCTGGATTTCTTTTGCGAAGAAGCGGCGCTGAGCATTGAACTGGACGGCCGCCAGCATGGTTTTCCTGAAGAGCAACGGCACGATGCCGAACGCGCGGCGTTTTTGATATCCCACGGCATTAAAACGCTCAGGTTCTGGAATTCCCATCTGCGGCGCAACGCGCAAACCATCCGTGATGCCATTTTCCACGAACTGCAGGCGCGCGCGCCACTTCCATTGCCAGACTACATCCAACCGACAAATTCGACGGCTGGAAAGAAAGTCAGTTTGATTGGCTCGTCCTCACCCCAGCCCGCTCCTCCAGGAGAGGGTGAATAATTCGATGCTGTTCGCCGTTTGATTGCGTGAATATTGTTTTCCATCTCGCTCGACTGGAGGGCGCGGGAGAGCATCGAGTGCTAGAGTCACCGGCTCCTAAACAATGCGTTGGATTTTCGCGCCCAGTGGTTGCTCAATCGCTTGGTTTTGGGGGATACGCACCCACACGCTCGTCCCGCCTTCGGGGGGGTGGCCAATCACAATTTCCCCGCCCAGGAGAGTCGTTCGTTCCTTCATGCCCAACAAACCGAGTGATTTGGGGTCGTTCATCTCAGCTTCTGTAATGCCTCGCCCATTGTCCTGCACGCGCAGGGCCAATCCTCCGTCCTCGATCTCCAGCGCGACTTCTATTTTTGTGGCGTGAGCATGGCGCACGATGTTGGTGAGGCATTCCTGAAAGATGCGGAAGAGCGCGTTGGAAACCTCGGTGGAAACACTCGGTTCGGTTTCCGGCAGACGGAATTCGCAGGCCATCCCGGTGCGTTCCTGAAAACGCCGGCTTTCGAAGTGCAGGGCGGCTCCCAATCCCAGCTTGTCAAGCATTTCGGGTCGAAGGTTGGCGGCGATCTCCTGAACACTGGCCGTGATGCCGTCCGCCAATTCCGTGGCTCTCACAAGTGTATCAAGCAGCGCATTGACGGCCGGCGAGGTTTCAATTCCTTCGGCCATTCGTTCGGCGCGCAACAAATCCATTTTCAACGCCGTCAGTTTCTGCCCCAGGTCATCGTGGATGTCGCGGGCTATGCGGGTGGCTTCCTCCTCCCGCGACGATTCCAGCCGGGCCGTGAGCGCCCGAAGCTGTTCGCGGGAAACGCGCAGTTTGTTTTCCGACTCCATACGGTCAGTCATATCGCGTGAAATGGCGAGAATGCTCGTGAACACGCCACGAGCGTCGAATTCGGGCTCCATGTGAACGGCGAAGATTCTTCGGCCGGTCATCAGCGGCCAAACGGACTCAAAATCAAGCGGCTGTCCGGTTTCATGCACGCGGTTAAGCGCGTGTTCCAAAGTCGCAATCTCTTCGGACGTCGCTTTGACCACCCCGTCATTCGCAGCCGACGCAATCTCCCGGCCGAGAAGCTGTTCCTTTGGAACTCCGTTGCCTTTGATGAAGGCAGCGTTGACGAAAGTCCGACGCAACTGCCGGTCAAAACGGACGATGAAATCGGGCGAATTTTCCACAATGGCTCTGATCTCCTGCGCCTGCGCAAAAAGCCTCGATTCGGCCAGCTTGCGATCTGTGATGTCGCGCAGGTAGCCGGTGAAGGAGGGCGGCCCTTCCAATGGGATGCGTGTGATGGCTAGCTCGACGGGGAATTCGCTCCCGTCGGCGCGCATGGCCGTCATTTCAATGCGCTTCCCGAGCACTCGCGACTCGCCTGTGGCTAGATAGCGCGCAAACCCTCGCCGGTGCTCCTCCCGCAGTGACGGTGGGATCATGACATCGGCCAGGTGCTTGCCCATGACCTCCTCCCGACGGTAGCCGAAGGTGCGCTCCGCCGCCGGATTGAACTCGGTGATGCAACCTTCGTGATTGATGGTCACAATGCAGTCGAGCGCCGAGTTCAGGATCGCTGTCTTGCGCGCCTCACTGCTCCTTAAAGCCGCATCCGTTTCTTTGCGTTCGGTGATGTCCTGGACGGTTCCGAAGATCCGAATGGGCCGGCCCGACGCGTCACATTCAATCTCGTCCCAGGCATGGAGAAATCGTATTTGGCCATCGGGCAGGAGAATGCGGTATTCCACATCATATTTCCGCCCTTTTTCCAACACGTCCCGGAGTGCTTCACTTTGCAGAGTTCGATCATCAGGATGGATGAGTTCTTGCAACTTCGCCGAGGTGAGGGATTCAAGGCCTTTTGGTTGCCCGAAGATCCGGTAGGTCTCCTCCGTCCACGTGATGCGATTGGTGATCAGATCGCGCTCCCAGTAGCCGATTTTTGCCAGGCGTTGCGCCTCTTTCAGTTTGGCCTCGCTCTCGCGTAACACGGCCTGCACGCGGTGGGCGCTAATGGCGATGGCCGCAATGTGCGTCGCCAGTTCGATCAGCCGCAAGTGTTCCGGTTTGGGCAGCCCTGGCTGGCGGTAGTACATGGCAAATGTTCCAAGCACCCGCCGTTGTGAGTCGAGAATGGGCTTGGACCAGCAGGCCCGTAAACCGTGGGGCAACGCCACCGCCCGGTAATCCTTCCAGCGCGGGTCTGTGGCGATGTCCTCCACGAATACGGGTTCCTTGGTAAAGGCCGCCGTGCCGCACGAGCCGGCCTCCGGACCAATCGGCTTCCCATCAATGGCCGCCACGTACTCCGGCGGAAGACTCGGGGCGGCACCGTGGTGCAAGCAAGTCCCGTGTTGGTCCAGCAGCAGGATGGAACCCAGCATCCCAGGAACTCTTCCTTCGATTAATAGCGTTAATGCGGCGAGCGAGTCCGACAAGGGCGCGCCACAGGCCATCATTTCCAGCACGTGTTTTTGCCCCTCCAAGAGCGCCTCGGTTCGCTTGCGCTCAGCATTCTCCTCTTGCAAGGACTCGTTGATTCGACTGAGTTCGTGAACGGATTCATTGAGCGCATCCCGCGAGCGCTTGAGGGATTCGCTCGCCGTCCGCTGGGAGGCGCTCAACCACACGACCCAAAATGACGCCAGCGCGGCGGCACACAAACGCGGAACCTGCGTGCCCAAATGCAATTGATGGATGGGAAGGAGAAAGAAATAATGGAAAGCCACCAACGAGAGCGCGAGCGAAAGCAAGCCCGGCTTGAATCCCCCAAACCAGGCGCTGAACATCATGCCGCAAAGAAAAGGGACAAAAGGCTCAAAATTGCATTGGATTTGCAATAATTTTGCCAGGGCCAGCGCAACGGCCACTGACAGAACAGCGACTCCGCACCTCCAAATCACAGTTGCAGTTTGGCGGCTTTCCAAGGATGTCGATTTTGCTTCCATCACATCCGCTTTCTCATGTTTGCGGTCGCTGCCAGCCGTGGGGACAATCAAGCATTTGGCAACTTCCCGGTCATAAAGACTAACTTTTGCTTATTTGTACGATAATCTAATCATTTAGCTAAGGCAAACCAATAGGAAGGCCAGCGGATTGACAATCCGCGATACTGCCGACTGCCAGTCGGCGCTACCTACGGTCACATGGCTGATAAACGGAAACCAAGGTGCGACACCGGGGCTTAAGCGATGCGCTGGATTTTCGCACCCAAGGCGCCCAGGCGTTGGTCAATGCGCTCGAATCCCCGGTCTATCTGGCGGATGTTCTGGATGAGCGATTCACCCTCGGCGCACAGCGCGGCAATCAACATGGTCATGCCCGCCCGAATGTCCGGGCTGGTTAGACGAGAGCCGCGCAGTTTGGTCGGCCCGATCACCACGGCCCGGTGCGGATCGCACAAGATGATTTGCGCGCCCATGGCAATCAGGTTGTCCACAAAATAAAGGCGCGATTCATACATTTTTTCGTGAATCAGGATCGTCCCCCGGCATTGGGTGGCGGTGACCAGCGCGATGGAGGTCATGTCCGCCGGGAAGCCGGGCCACGGGGCGTCGTCAATTTTGGCCACGGCCCCGCCCAAGTCGTGGGTGATGTTCAAGGACTGTCCCGCTGGCACCAGCAGATCCTTCCCCTGCGCCACCACTTCGACTCCGAGCCGGCTATAGACTTGAAGAATCATGCGAAGGTCTTCATGGCCAACGTCTTTGATGAGCAATTGGCCGCCCGTGACCGCCGCGACGGAAATAAAGCTGCCAATCTCCAGGTAATCCGGCCCCACGCGATGCCTCACACCCTGCAAGCGGCCCACGCCCTGAACGTAGAGGACGTTGGAGCCGATGCCCTCAATTTTGGCCCCCATTTGCACGAGCATCCGGCAAAGGCCCTGGACGTGCGGCTCGCAAGCGGCGTTGCGCAGGATGGTTTGACCTTCGGCCAGCACGGCGGCGCTGACGGCATTCTCGGTGGCGGTCACGGAGGCCTCGTCCAGCAGAACATCCGCGCCAATCAGGCGGCGGGCCTTCAACTCAAACCCGTCGGGATGCGTAATCACCTCGGCCCCAAGCGCCTGCAAGGCAAGGATATGCGTGTCAAGTCGGCGGCGTCCGATGCGATCACCGCCCGGCCTCGGCAGAAACACGCGCCCCGTGCGGGCCAGCACCGGTCCGGCCAGCGTCACCGCGCCGCGAAGTTGGGCGCACAGCTTGGCGGGCAAGTCGGACTTTGGGTCTTTGGCGGCGTGAACCTGGGCGGTGCTGCCGGAACTTTCGACCTCGACGCCCAGGGCGCGCAGAATTTTCTGCATGACCATGACATCCTCGATGGCCGGGAGGTTTTCCAGCACGACCGGCTGGTCCGTCAGGCAGGCGGCGGCGCAAACCGGCAGCGCCTCGTTCTTGTTCCCCTGCGGCACGATTTCGCCGGACACCGCCGATCCGCCGACCACGTGAAATCTGTCATTGATTGAGCTCATGGCATCATCCTTATCTGGGGCGGATTGTGAAATCCATTGCTCGCTTGTTCAATGCGAAACGCGAAAGAGTTGATGGTTTGCGCCCCTGGAAGGGCCGGAAGGCCGGCCGCGCGTCAATTTGAATCGCCGGGTGGATCGTCGTCGTTTTGGCCTATAATTTTCCAGGCATGGGAATAAAGCTGCTTGGCCAATTCCACGAAATGCTCGCGATGATCGGTGTTGGAAAAGTAAAAGACCGCTAGATGTCCGTTTCTTTCCCATTCCCCCCCGGCCTCGCCCTCAACCTGCAAAGGATGTTTATTTTTGGGCTGGCAAACATAAGCGAGGACGCTGAGGTAGCTAATGAGAGTTTGGTCGTCTGTGTGGACGGTAATGCTGAATCTTAATTTCTTATTTTGACGCATACTAAGGCTTGTCCATGAAAGCCGCGATTCCATTCATTGTCCAGTCGTGATCGCCAATTACTGTATTTGGGACGGCGGACGATGTTGACCGAGGCTGAAAATGTGAGGACGAGCTTGGCAACGGAGTCTAATATTCACGGGTTTAATTACTTATTATCTTTTGCACATTTGATGAAAGGCCGACCCGGTCATGTGAATATCAAGAACTGATAACATAAGGGCGAAGTAGTAAGGAAGGTTTCCTTCCGGTAAAACGTTGTTGTGGAGTAAACAATAACAATGAACCGAAAGGAAACCGTATGACGGTGAAATGTATGGCTGGAATCGATCTGCATAGCAACAATTTGTTTTGCGCGATCGTTGATCGGGATGGCAAGCGCGTCTTTGAGAAGAAGCTGCCGTGCGAGCTGGCCAGCGTGCTGGCGGCGCTCAAACCGTTTAAGAAACGCTTGGAGAAGATCGCGGTGGAATCGACTTGCAATTGGTATTGGCTGGTGGACGGATTGCAGGACCACGGTTACACCGTGGTCCTGGCCAACCCGGCGGCCATGCAACAGTACGACGGGCTCAAGCACGCCGACGACAAATCGGACGGCTTTTTTCTGGCGGAGATGTTGCGCCTGAACATCCTGCCCACCGGTAATATATGTGACAGAGCCGTGCGCCCGGTGCGGGATTTGTTGCGGCGCCGGATGGGTCTGGTGCATAAGCGCAGCAGTTTGATCCTGAGCTTGAAGAGCCTGCACACCCGCAGGACGGGCCGGGACCTGGGCACGGGCCGGATCAAGGCGCTGGAGCCCAAGGACGCGGAGAAATTATTCGAGCATCCGGCCGACCAATTGATCACACGGCTGGACTTGCAACTGGTGGGGCAATGGGGCCGGAGCATCGAGCAGATCGAGGCCGTGATTCTGGCCCAGGTCAAGGGGCTGCCCAACTACCAGGTGCTGCAGACGATGCCGGGAGTGGGCAAGATTTTAGGATTGACGATCACGCTGGAGACGGTCGATCCCCGGCGTTTTGCCAGCCCGGGGGATGATGCCAGCTATGCCGGTGCGTGGACAGCCGAAGGATGTCCAACGGCAAAAAGAAAGGGGAAAACAACGGCAAGTGCGGCAACAAACATCTGGCGTGGGCCTTTGTGGAGGCGGCCCAGTTCGCCCGGCGCTACGACGATCAATGTCGGAAGTTCCACGACCGCAAGAGCGCGCAGGTCAACGGGATCGTGGCGACCAAGGCACTGGCCTGCAAGCTGGCCAAGGCGGCCTGGCCCATGATGAGCGACAACACCCACTATGACGCCGGGCGGATATTCCCCCCGGGCCCCAAATAAAATTTAGGGAGCGCGGGCGCAAGCCGGCGAAACGGGTTGGCGTTCAGCCCGCAGAACTGATTGGATGCGTCCGCTCTCCCGCTTCGGCAACGAAGATGGCTGTCGAGATGAATTTAGAGGCGATTCGACCGCGCCGTGAGTCAAAACGAGGTTGGACTGGTCCGGCCCTTGCGGCCCAGGAACCACCGTTCTTGCAGACTGAATGAACACGGCCCGGCACTGGACGTTTTCTGGACTCGGGCGACCGAGTTGGGCGCGAGGGGCCAAAGAGGGGAAAAGGAAAGACGGCTTTTAAGGGAAAGAAGGGAAAGCCGACGAACTAGCGCTAGAACCTGATGGGTGACTGAACGGATCGCTTCGCCAGGAAGCGGACCGAATCACGCGAACGAAATGAAGGGATCGGATGCGGCCTGCAAAGAAGAGTTTTGCAGCACCAGAAAAGCTCAATAAAGAAAATGGAGGACGGCAGCGTTTTATCGGTTGACACAACGCCCTAATGGGTGGCCCGTTTACACATGAATTGGGAAAGGTCAGATTTTTGGCTCGCCCTCATCCTAACCTTCTCCCCGGGGGAGAAGGAACCGTTGTCGCGCGGTTCCGGTTGGGCGTCTGCGCGTCCGGCCAATCCAGCGGTTCGATTTTTATGAAGTCGGCGCATGCTTCACCCTCTCCTGGAGGAGAGGGCCGGGGTGAGGACGAGCTTTACAACGGAGTCTAATATTGACGAATTCAATCATTTCTTACCCTTCGCACATTTGATGCAAGGCCGCCACGGTCATGTAAATTTCGAGCACAGACCCGTCTATCAGAACTTGAAACGGAAAAGGTCAGATTTTTGGCTCGCCCTCATCCTAACCTTCTCCCCCGGGGAGAAGAAAGCATGGTCGAGCGATTCTGGTTGGGCGTCTGCGTGTCCGGCCAATCCAGCGGTTCAATTTCTATGAAGGCGGCGCATGTTTCACCCTCTCCTGGAGGAGAGGGCCGGGGTGAGGACGAGCTTGGCAACGGAGTCTAATATTCACGGGTTTAATTACTTATTATCTTTTGCACATTTGATGAAAGGCCGACCCGGTCATGTGAATATCAAGAACTGGCCCGTTTACACATGAATTGGGAAAGGTCAGATTTTTGGCTCGCCCTCATCCTAACCTTCTCCCCGGGGGAGAAGGAACCGTTGTCGCGCGGTTCTGCTGGGCGGCTGCGCGTCCGGCCAATCCAGCGGTTCAATTTCTATGAAGGCGGCGCATGCTTCACCCTCTCTTGGAGGAGAGGGCCGCCAGGGAAAAAGCCAAGTGGGTTAAGAGAACGGCGGCTTGCCTTGATTACCCGGAAATCTCGGTAAATTCTCTGGGGGAAACCCATCCGAAGCAGTTCATTCGACAACAATTCGCGCGGAAACTCGACGACCGTCGCTAATATCGGATTCATTGCCTCCTCGGGAAGTTTTTTTACCACGGATTTCACAGATTTCACGGATCAAAAAACGGCGTTCCTAATCCGTGTTATCCGTGAAATCCGTGGTAAAATTCCTTTGTTTGAGGATTTTTCTCGCTGGCAGGGCATAACCGCGAGTCCAATTCGTCCTATGGCCGACGCGTCGCTTTCAAAGAGCAGCCAGGCACGCTTCGTAATTCACCACGAAAGCGCGCTTCCCCTTGTGGATGACCTGATGGCCTTCTTCGGCCAGCTGGCGCGCTATTTCGGGGAGGCCGCCGGGATATTTCGGATTCAGCTCGCCTTTGGTTTTCAACGTGCGCCAGAAAGGCGTCGTGCGCTTCTTACCAGAGGCGGCGGCTTCCGCGGCGGCATGGGCGGCGATCCAGGCAAAAATTCCCGTCGTGATCGGGCACGCCATGGTGGCCCCATGTTTCCGCGCAAGCACCTGGCGCAGTTCATTCATCGTGATGAGCTGGCCTTTCGGCACGCGGCGCATGAGTTCGTCCACCTCCATCGGCGCGGGAATGACAAACGTCCCTGTGCCCCAGCGTTTGCTTTTAGCGCAATCGATCTCGCAGACTTTGGGAAAGTCTTTGCTGTCCGCCAACTTTTCCTGCCAGGATTTCTTGGGCTTGTTCATGCCTCAATTAATTGGTGGAATGATTAAAATGTGCGCATAGGCGGAGTCAAGCAGTATTTTATTGAGAGGCAATATCCGTGACATCCGTGAAATCCGTGGTTGACTCCTTTTCCATGAAACACGAGGAACTCACTGGACAGATTATTGGAGCAGCGATGGCTGTCCTCAACGAACTCAAACCCGGCTTGGACGAGAAATTGTACGAAAACGCACTCGTGATCGAGCTGACGGCGCGAGGTCGCACAGTCGAGCAGCAACGCGAATACCCCGTTCATTATCGCGGACATTTTATAGGTAAGCTGGTGCCGGATCTCATAGTGGACGGCAAAGTAATTGCAGACCCCAAGGTTGTCAGCGCATTTAACGAAACCCACACCGCCCAAATGCTGGGTTATCTGAACATCACCGGTCTGGAAGTGTCCCTGCTTCTCAACTTCAGAGAATCAAAATTGGTCTGGAAACGCGTCGTCACAGGGCCGCCAGAATAGGCGCCCGAAGAAAAACCACGGATTTCACGGATGACACGGATAAGAAAGACATTTCTTCCATCCATGCTATCCGTGCTATCCGTGGTGAAGTTATTCCGCAGATTAAAATGGGTGCGCGACAGAATTCTTCGCATACAAGGTAGGGACGCCTCGCCGAGGCGTCCGGGCGTCTCGGCGAGACGCCCCTACCAAGCGAAGAATTCTGTCTCACGCCCATTAAAATCAGTCTGAAAAAAGATTGTTGCCAAGGCTGCGTCGCTTCTCCAACATTCTGCCCCGGCAATGACGTCGGAAACTATCTCAAGCGGCAGGGCGGCTTACCAAGGCCGGCCTGATCACATTCTCATCGAAGGCATCAACCTGCGGCTGGCGCTGACCGGATGCCCTACTTTCGGCAACGGCGCGGTGCATGCGCTGCCGGGCCTGGCGGCGCCCATGTTCTCCCGCCAAAAAGAAACGATGCGGCTGCTGGCCGATTACCTTTGCCCTGCCGATTGGCGCATTGATCATTTTATCCGCGAGTATCTTTACGACGTCGGCATCACGGTGCCGTGGCCCAAGCGCACTTTTGTGTTGGACAGCCCGGGACTCGCCCGCGAATTGTCGCTCGCGCCGGATCGCGACGAGTTCCAGTCGGATATTATTTGCTCCTACCGGCTGCGCCAGGGCGTGCTGCATAATCCCGTCAACGACCGGCGCACCACCCAGGGCGTTTTTCACGTGACTGAAGGCGGCCTGCCAATTCCCGACGACAAAAAGGCCGTGCCCAAGCTCGTGTTCGGACGGCTGCTGGAACTTGCCCTGCGACCACCAACCTCCTTGCTGCGGCTGCCGTTCACCTCGACCCAACAGGAGCAGGCTGAATGTTTCGTCTCGCTGCTGATTCGCCCCGTGGTTTGCCCGGCGGTGGAAGGATTTATTGAGGAGAAATCCATGGAGGTCCGCCTCTTCGCTCCGGGCAACCTGGTCAGCAACCTCGATTTCGTCGAATCCATCTTCGGCAACGCGGGCGATCCGTTCCTGCCGGAAAACGACGCGGGACTGGATCCGCAACATTGGACAGGTCACACGGGTTGCATCATCCTGGCCCCGCATTTGGTCAAGGCCACCAAGAAGGCGCTCGGCCTGCCGGCCTGGGACGCCGCCACCGAACGGCAGAAGCGCGACGGGATGTGCTGGAAGGACGAAAAGGAATTTTACAACGATGGCGGCGCTTTCAAAATCACGGCGCGCGACGAACGCGGCGTCATTGTCACCATCATCGCGGACAACTATTACGGGTATTGCAAAAAGGAAGTCAAGACGCAGATCAGCTACGCGGCCAACCTTTTCGGCCTGTGCGAGGAAGAGCACGCCGGCGGCGCGCGCGTCTATGCCAGTTACGATTTGGGGGAGGAATTTCACACCGACAAGCACGTGCGCTCGCGCGGCCATTCCTTCGAGGAGGTGCTGGAACTTTCCGGCGGAGCCATGGAATTGCGGCCGGAAGGCTATGCGATTGACAAGCTCTACCCGGACATTATTTATGTGCCGCGCGACGTTCAATTCGATCTGCGCAAACAATCCATCACCTGGCCGGCGAAGGACGGGGAGCGAAAGATCAAATTGCTGGCCGGGAAAATTTACATCCGGCCTTCGGGCTACCGGGTGCATATGGAAAAGCCCTCGGCCATTCGCACCTGGCGCTTGATCGGCACCGTGGCCGAACCCACCCTCTGTCACAAGCCCTCGACCGTTTCCGGCGGCGGCAAATCGGAAATCTCCAAACCAATCACCGACGCCATCCTGCACGGTCCCGTCTTTACGTCCGATTTCAAGAAGGACTTCGATTTTCTGGAAGATTTGATTGCGCGCGATTACTCGGATCGTTTCCGCGACTCGTCGAAGTCCGGCACCGACAACCGGAGCATCCTTAGTCCCGAACGTTCGCTTGGCTCGGTCATCAAGCTGTTCACCCCGTCGCCCAGTGATTGCACGGACAAGTTCAACGCATGGCTCAGCACCATTCCGCAGTATCTGCTGGAACTGCTTTTCGTCGTGAAGCGCTTCTACCGGACCTCCTGGGGCGGGCAATGGCGCGAGCATTTTAGTGTTGACATCATTAACGGCACGCCGGGCAACGAATTGAAGTGCGACGGGCGCAAGCTCTTCTCCAACTTTCTGCGCGTGGGCTACGAGACCGACGGCTCCTGGCGCGTCTTCGGCTTGCGGAAAGATTTCCACCCGGCGGCCAAATTGCAGGCGGAGGACGACATCACCGCCTCGGTGGTCGTTCCGGCGGATGCGCTGAAACATCTGAACCCGGATTACGCCAACCCGTCCTTCAAATTCGTCCATAACACCGAGTACCGCCTGTTCCAACGCCCGGACGAGGCGATTCATCGCGGCTACGACAAGCTGACGGAGAAGGACCTGTCGGAGCCGGGCAACTTTCTCTCCAATTTCCAGCCGCTCACGGCGCAGGATGCGCGCGAACTGGTCGAAGATTCCATCGGGTTCGCCACTTACACCGAGCCCATGCAGCATCTTATTCTTGACGCGCTGAAAACCGCCGGGCCGCGTTATTTTGTGTCTTCGGCCCATCCGCGGCTGGTGGATGGGCAACCTTCCAAAAACCCTCGTTATTTGCAAAAGCGGCCGGACCTGGAGCATCCGCGCGACGTTCACGCCGCCGAAATGGCGACGCGCCTGCAACGGCGCATCGGACTGGGGACGCCGCTGCACACGCCGGTCAACGTGGTCGTGCCGGGCCGCCGGAACAACCCGCCCGAGGCGGCGGCGCGCATCCGTTCGCTGGCAGTGTTTAATCCGGTGCATTACATGGAACTGCCGGAATTGTTCATGGAGTTCATTTCCAGCATGACCGGCAAATCGCCCTCGACCACCGGGGCCGGCTCGGAAGGGGCGCTGACCAAAGGCCCGTTCAACGCCCTGCCCCCGATCATTGACCTCAACGCCGCGCTGGTGTCGTTTGCCCTGACTGGTTACGACGCCTTCATTTCCGCGGCCGGCCATCTCGGTCCCAAGGTGCGGGTGGATCATGACATCAGCCTGCTGATCCCGGAAGTGTGGTGCCGCATGTCGCCGTCGGAACGCCAGCCCACATTTTTAATTGACAACGGCTACCTGGAAAAGTGCGAAGACTTTGAATTCAAGGGGACCACCGTGCAGGCCAGCCGGCTGGGCTATCGCATGACGGCGAGTTTTGTCCGCACTTTTTTCGGGCGCGTGTTCAATTATCCCTTCGCGGTCTTTACCGACGAGATGCTCCGCCCGGAGAAGCAGGACATGGCTGTTTTCGCCGACGGGGTGGATAATATTGTGGGAACGCACAAGCGGGTGGCGGAGAGTTACTTTGCTGACGGGAGCGTCGAGATGGCCTGTCCGCCGTTGAAGGCTCTGCTGCATATCATGGCCCGGGGCAGCTACGAGGGGCGCGATGTCAATCATCCGGGCTTCCGCGTGCTCTTCAACCGGGACAGCGTGGTGGCCAGCGCCTGGTACGCCCATCGGCTGGAAGCCAAGCAGCAGCATGACATCGAACTTTGGCACCGCCACGGAACCTACCTACAGAATTTTCTCAAGAAGAAAAATTATGCCGAAGAGGCCCAACGCCTGGGTATCCCCGCCAAATTGGACGCGGCGTGGGCCACCTACCACAAGGTCAAAACTGTTGAATATTTGGCCAGCCTGAACGGAACGATTGGATTGCAGCCGCTGGCAGTGGAAAACTGAGCGGATGTCCCATTCGATGGTGGGGCCACACCTGTCGAGTCGTGACTCGGTTTCTTTGGGGTTCGAAGGAGTCTCACCCTACCGAGGGATTGGTTTGAAGCAGCTTCAGGGTGCGGGAAGCTGGGTCAAACGATAGAAGCGATGGGTTTGGGCGAGGGAATCCGACACATTCAGTTGCGCGCTGGCGGCGGGAATGGTGGCGTTCAAATTCGTCCATTTAGCCTGGCTCAAATCTGCGCTGTATTGCAGTTGATACGTCTGGCCGGCCGTGACGCTCCAGACCATGTTAATCAAGCCGCCGCCCGCGGAAACGAGTTGAATTTGCGGCGGAGGCGGTGGGAGGATCACAAGCCGGAAGATCGTGCCGGCGCCATTGGTGCCTCCACTTTGGGTGGTGCCATACAAGTTGCCGTCTGCTCCGACCGTCAATGGAGCGCCCGGGTCTGAACCATTGGTGCCATCAAACCAGGCCACCGTAGTAAAGACGCCGTTGGTCGTGATTCTGAAAACAGTGCCGTAGTCTTCATAACCTCCCGAAAGAGTTGTGCCGTAGAGATTCCCGTCAGGTCCTTGCGTCAGCCCGGCGGTAGGCATGATCCCATCCACCACGCTTCCATCCGAATAGGTGACGCTGCCAAACGAATAGAGCGTGGTCACTGATCCGTTGGTGGTGAAGTCGAACACCGCACCGTCACCGTTAGCCCCGCCCTCGGCCGTCGTCCCGTAGAGGAGGCCATTGCTGGCTTGCAGCAATAAGCCCAAGGGGTTCAATCCACTATTAGTCCCGGTAAAGAAGTAGGAGGCAAGGGGCGTTCCGTTGGTGGACACCTCAAACACCCCGCTTTCTGTGCCGCCATAAAAGTTGCCGTCGCTGCCCAGCGCGAGGCCCCCCGTTGGGAAATTTCCCACGCTCACCGCACTGCACGAGAGCAAAACATTGAGCGCCGTCGTGGCAGGATTAACCGTGAAGATGGTTCCGGCGCCATTATCGCCGCCCTGGTTGGCCGCGCCGTACAAATTGCCGTCTTCCCCCAGCGTCACTCCGTCGGGAGAAGCTCCGTTCGTCTCGTCAAAATAGGCCAATGTCGTAAGCGTTCCGTTGGTGGTGGCTTCAAATACCGTGCCGTATTGGCCGGAAATCTGGCTCGAAGTGGTGCCGAAAAAGACGCCGTTGCTGCCTCGGACCAGTGTGCTGTTGGGGTTTGCTTCGTCGCTGCCGCCGGTGAAGCTATAAAGAGTTGTCAGCGCGCCGTTGGTGGTAAATTTGAAAAATGTTCCACTAAGCAAGCCGTTGGAACCGCCATAGGTGGTGGTGCCGTAGAGAGCGCCGTCGCTGCCAAGCGTGAGTCCATTCGGCTGTTCGCCGTCAGTGCTCGAATTAAAGGAATGAACGCTGGCCAGGCTGTAACCGGCCGCCGTCTGGGGAAATATAGAAAGAATCGCGGAAAGGGCCTCGGTGCCGGTGGAGTTGCTGATGATCACGGAGTAAGTCCCGGCCTCGTTGACGACTGCATTGGTGAGGGTGAGGGTGCTCGTGCTGGAACCGGAAATGTTGCCGCCGTCCGTCAAATTCGCGCCATCGACCTGCCATTGGTAATAGATGGCGCCCGTGTTCTGCACCATGACGCCGAAGGTCGCTGTCATGCCCGCCATGATCGTCAAACTGGACGGCGCGCTGGTGACATTGAAGGGTTCCACCGTGAGCACCGCACCCGCGCTATGGACAACGCCGGCGGCGTTGCTGACCGTGACGGAATAAGTCCCGCTATTGGACAGGATGACGCCGCTCATCGTCAAGTTACTGGTGGACGAGCCGGAAACCAGGCCGCCATCGGTCAAATTCGTCCCGTCGAATTGCCATTGATAGCTCACCGGAAAAATGCTGTTCACGCCGACGGTGAAAGTATTGGTCGCTCCGACGACAACCATGCGGCCCGAAGGTTGTTGAGTGATGGCGGCGGGCACGACCGTTAACGCGCCGGACGCTTTGGCCGTCCCCGCCACATTGGAAGCTAGGATGGTGTAAGTTCCTGAGTTGGTTAATGCGACTCCGGTGAGGGTCAAATTAGTGGTGGCCGAACCGCTGAACTCGCCGCCGTCGCTGAGATTGGTTCCGTTAAATTGCCATTGGTAGCTCGTCGGATAAAGCGCGTTCACGCCGACGGAGAAGGTGTTGGTCGCTCCGGCCACCTTGGTCGCATTGCCCGGGGCTGTGACAATATCCGGCGCGGCTGGCCCCAGCCGAAAGATAGAGCCTTTGAATGTCTCTTCGAGGCCACCAAGGTAGGAGGTGCCGTAGAGATTATAGTCGGCGCCGACCATCACGCCACTAGCAGGGTAACTTCCCTTCCCCACTGCAGGCGGCACGGGCGGTTCGAAAATGTCCGAGTTCGTCGGGCCAAAAACATATAAAGTGGTGAGAGCGCCAGCCGGCGTTATGACGAAAATGGTTCCCGTATTGGTCGCGCCGCCGTACTCCGTCGTGCCGTAGAAATTGCCGTCGGGGCCTTGCGCCAGCGGACCGGCCGGGTTGGCGCCGTCGAGCGGCGTTCCCTTCGAGTTGGTAACCGCGCCGAACGAATACAACGACGTCAACACGCCGTTGGTCGTGATCCTGAACACAGTCCCGTAACCGGCATCGCCGCGACTGTCCACGACGGTGGTATTGGAGCCGCCGTAGGTGGTTGTGCCGTAAAAATTACCGTCCGTGCCCTGAATCAATGTATTCGGCGACGCGCCGTCGAGAGCATTGCCGGCCGCGTTAACCACGGCACCAAAGGAGTAGAGGGTTGTCAGCAGGCCGTTGGTCGTGATTTTGTAAATTGTGCCGAAGCCTACGTCGTGGTTTGTGTCCACCGTCGTCGTATTGGAACCACCGTAACTGGTGACGCCGTAAAGATTGGTATCAAGGCCGAAGGCCAGGCCGGTGGGATTTGCTCCATCGGAGCCGACGAAGGAATGCAATGGCGTGAAAGTGCCATTGGTGGTGATTTTAAAGACGGTGCCATAGCCTAAACCGCCAGAGGAATAACCGTTGGAGCCGCCGCGATAAGTGGTTCCGTAGAGATAATTGGACGGCCCGCTGACCAGCGGCGCTTGCGGGTTGGCGCCGTCCAGGGGCTGGCCTTGCGCGCTGAGGTTTGTTCCAAAACGGTAGAGCCGCGTGAAAAGGCTGTTGGTATGGAGGCTGAAGACCGAGCCCATGCCGGTGGGAAAAAGCGTGTTGGAGATCGCGTACGCAGTGGTCACGCCGTAAAGAATGTTCTGCGGACCAATGATGACCCCGGCATGAGGAGTGCCGCCGTCACTGGCGGTAAACGTCAGCAAATTCGTGTAGGTGGGTTTCTCGAAAACGGAGGTGGTCCCGTTGGTCGGCGCGGCAAAGACGGTTCCAAAAGAACTTAGGAGACCCGTGCCAATCGTGGTGCCGTAGAGGTACGTTCCATTGCTGGATTGAACCAAGGTGGCGTCCGAATTGCCGGGCAAAGAAAAAATGGAGGTAAAGACCACGCCCGCCCGCGCCTCCGACGCCGTCAGAAAGGCCGCGATTCCGATGAGCAGCAGAATTTTTACGAGTCCTGTTTTCATGCGACAAATCATTTCTATTGCAAATCCCCATTTGCCTAAAAATACCTAATGCTAGTGTTCTCCTTTATAACGCAAGGGCAGACTTTTTTCCAGCAAAAAAGCGAGGTCGTTTTATATCGGGACGGCACCCCAAAGGAGCGAGGGCGTGAGACAGAATTCTTCGCTTGGTAGGGGCGTCTCGCCGGGACGCCCGGACGCCTCGGCGAGGCGTCCCTACCTCGTATGCGAAGAATTCTGTCGCGCACCCAAGGAGCGATTTTTCCCATTTTAAGGATTGACTCCTGAAGCGTAATGGGTAAAAATACCCAGATATACATGATCCGAAGTATCCCCCTTCAATCGTTGTCTGGCGCCGGGATGTTGAGCTGCAGCGCCGAGGCAAGTCCGTGGCCCCGCAACCAATTATGAAGAAAAAATGTCCCCTCCTCCTTTTAAGCTTATTCTTATTGACAACTCCAGCCGCGGTGCAGGCCCAATTATTCACCCTTAGCACCAATGCCGATAACACCCTCACCATTACTGGTGCTACCGGGCTTGGAGCCACGGTCAACATTCCAGCCAGCCTCGGCGGCTTAACGGTTACGGGCATCGGCAGCAACGCGTTCGCTAATTCCAGCCTGACCGGCATCACCCTGCCCACCGGGCTAACCAGCATTGGGGATCAAGCCTTCGATGGGTGCAACAACCTTGGAGGCGTGGCGATTCCCAGCAGCGTCACCAACATTGGATATGCGGCCTTCTACGAGTGTCTCACCTTGTCCAATGTCACTATCTCCAGCGTCAATATCGCGATCACGAATTTTGCCTTCGGAGGATGTCCCGCTTTGACCACCGCGACGATGCCCGGCAACTTCAACAACAGCGTCGCGAACGCCTTTGACGGCAGCACAAATTTGACCAGTGTCACGATTACTGACGGCTCCACCAACATCGCGGCCAATGAGTTCTATGGCTTTACCAGCCTGACCAGCGTGACCATTCCCAGCAGTGTCACCAGTATTGGAGCCAGCGCGTTCATTCTCAGCGGGCTGACCAACGTCAGTCTTCCTCAGAGCGTCACGAACATCGGACAGCAGGCGTTGGCCGCATGCTATAGTCTCTCAAGCGCCACGATTTCCAACGGAACCGCCAGCCTCGGAAATTATGTATTTGAGGACTGCTCGAATCTGGCGAGTGTGACGATTCCAGGCACCGTCACGAGCACTTCGTTCGAGTTCATTGACTGCCCGAATCTGACGAGCATCACATTCGCCGATGGCTCGACCAATATCGCATCTGACGTCTTCTTATACTTTACGAACCTGACCAGTGTGACCATCCCGGCCAGTGTGCTCAGCATCGGAACGGAGGCTTTCTATGGTTGCTCAAGTTTGATCAGCCTCACCATTTCCAATGGCGTCGCCAGCATCGGAACCAACGCGTTCGCCGCCTGCACCAGCCTTCCCACCGTGACCATTCCCGGCAGCGTGATCACGATCGGACCACAGGCCTTTAACGGGGACACAAGTCTCGCCAGCCTCACACTCTCCACCGGCATCACGAGCATTGGGGATTCGGCGTTTAGTGCCTGCACCGCGCTGACGAGCGTCACGATTCCCGGCACTGTGACGAGCATCGGCGTGAATTTATTCTACCAATGTTCCAACCTGGTCAGCGCCACGCTTCTCAGCGGCGTCACCAGCATTGGGAATTTCGAATTCGCCTTATGCCCCAAGCTGGTCAACGTGACCGTTCCCATCAGCGTCACCTATCTTGGGACAGAGGCCTTTTATCTCGACACCGCTTTGACCACAATGACGATTCCCAACGGCACGGCGAGCACAGGAATTGATTCGTTCTATGGCTGCTCCAGCCTGGTCAGCGCCACCATTCCCGGCAGCATTACGAACGCGCTGGACGAGTTCGGCGGTTGTCCAAACCTCACGAGCGTCATCATCGCCAGTGGTGCGACCACCATCGCGGCGGACGCACTAGCCGGGTTGACCAGCTTGACCCACGTAACCATTCCGGGAACCGTCACCAGCATCGGGGCCTCTGCCTTCTATGCTTGCACCAACCTGGCCAGCGTCACTATTCCCGAAAGCGTCACCAGCATCGGGGCCTACGCGTTCTATGACTGCCTCAATTTGACCACCATCACGATTCCGGGATCCGTGGCCAGCATCGGGTCGCAGGCGTTCTTTGAGTGCGCGAATCTGGCCAGCGTCACATTTTCCAACGGAGTAACCAGCATCGGAGATTCTGTTTTCGCCTACTGTTCCAACCTGCCCAGCGTCACCATTCCTGCCACTGTCACCAGTATTGGGCAAGCTGTATTCTACGAGTGCACCAGCCTGACCAACGCAACACTCAGCAGCGGGGTCACCAGCATCGGGGCGTTTCAATTCGAGCTTTGCACCAAGCTGGTCAGCGTCACCATTCCAGGCAGCGTCACCAGCATCGGGGACAATGCCTTCGCTACTTGCACCAGTCTGCCAAATGTGACCATTCCGGGCAGCCTTACCAGCGTTGGGGAAAATGTGTTCTACGATTGCGCCAGCCTGACCAACGCCACCTTGGAAGCCGGCCTCTCCGAGATTGGAACCAACGAGTTCGAATTTTGCACCGAACTGGCCAGCGTCTCTATTCCTGGCACCGTGACCAACATCGGTGATTATGCGTTTTATGATTGCACCAACCTGACGAGCATCGCGCTCCCCAACGGGGTCGCCAACATCGGGACCAACGCCTTCGACTACTGCTTAAATCTGAGCAGCGTGACGATTCCCGGCACTGTCAAGACTATCGGAACCAATGCGTTCCAATTCTGCACCAGTCTGCAACGCCTTACGCTCTCCAACGGCGTCACGACCATTGAGAGCAACGCATTTTACGACTGCTACAAACTTGTCATGGTCGAGATTCCCGCCAGTGTCACCACGCTTGGGCCGGATGCGTTCGATTACTGCACGGCTCTGACCGGCGTCTATTTCACGGGCAATGCTCCGGCCGCCAGTCCGAGTGCTTTTGCCTACGGCCCCAGCGCCAACACCAGGGCGACCGCCTATTATATGTCCGGCACGACCGGCTGGCCCGCCCCGGGGGGCAAATTTGCCGGCCTCAAGACCGCAAAGTTAGTCGGCGCCATTCCGTCCTGGCCGATCATCACCACGCAGCCCATCAGCCAAATCTCCGGGGCCAGTTCCAATGTAACACTCAAAGTGACCGCCACTGGCACCAGCCCTCTGACTTATGAATGGTATTTGAACGGCGGCAAGTCTCCCGTTGGCTCAGGCGCAACTCTGACCTTGCATAATGTGACGACCGCCAACGCAGGCACTTACAAGGTTGTCGTCAACAATTTGTACGGGTCGCAAAGCAGCGCCAACGCCACGGTCGGGGTGAAGCCATCCATTCCGTCCACCGAGCCGGCCCTTCAAAAGGAGCCGCTCGGCGGCATTGCCAAATTCTCCGTCGCGGCCTTGGGTGGCGCGCACCTGACTTATCAATGGCTTTTCCAGGGCACTCCCTTGTCCAACGGAGGAAGCATCTCAGGCGCGACGAGTAATGCGCTGACCATCAATCTGATCAGCAACAATAACGCGGGGAATTACTCTGTCGTCGTCACGGATCCTTACGGCTCCGTCACCAGCAAGCTGGCGGCTCTTACTTTGAGCGCCGAGACGGCCAAACCGACCGTCACCATCACTTCTCCAAAGGCCAACAGCCGCAGCTCCACGCCAGTCCTGAGCGGCACAGCCTCCGATAGTGTCCGGGTGCTGGACGTCGGGTATTGGGTGACCAATGTGAACAACGGCGTCAAAACCACCGTCAGCGGCTTGGCTGTGCTGGCGGCCGCCAAGAGCGGCGTGAGTTCCAATTGGACCATTCCAGCGGGCATCCTCCTGCCCGGCACCAACACGCTGGCGGTGCATAGTTCCAATTACGCAGGGCTTTCTTCGCCCGTGTCCACCGTGACCTTCTTTTATATTGCCCCGCAGGCGGATGTCAGCCCCGGCTCTTTTGACGGAATGGCCGGGCGCTATGACGGGATTTTTTCTCCGGCCGACCGGCCATTGGCGACTGTCAAGAATTCGGGGCTGATCTATAACCTCCAACTCGAAACCAATGGCGTTTACAGCGGCAAATTGTTTATCGCGGGAACGACCAATACGCTGATCGGCCGTTTCAATGCCTCGGGCCAGGCCAGCAACACAATCGGCCAGACGTCGGTAACATTGACCATTCTGCCACAGACTGCACCTCGGCAAATTATAGGTTCAGTGGAAGGAACCGATGGGGTGGCCGCCCATTTTAATCTGTATGCGGCGGCGAACAACGCCGGCGATCTTTCCAAATACACGATGCTTCTCCCGCAAGGGCCAGCGGCCGATGCCCGGACCGGCTACGGCTACGCACTGATCACCAATTACGGTGGCACAATCACATTGGGAGGCATGTTGGCGGACGGCAGCTTCATCACGCTCTCGGCGCCACTCAATGAGTTGAATGAATTCCCCGTGTTTGTCAGCCTTTATCATGACACCGGCCTGCTGCTGGGCCAGCTAAGTCTGGACTATTCGGTTAACGCCGCCGTGCCAGCCGGAATTTTGACTTGGGTCAAACCAGCCCAGGCCCAGGATCTTGACTCTATGGGATTCAGCACCGTCATTACCGTGCAAGGCGCTCCTGTGACCAATGCCATGCCGGCCCGGCCACTCTTACCGACAAACAATTGACCATTTCCAGTGCGGCTGAACCGGCTCGGGCTTTTATTCTTGAATCCCAGGCGGCAAGCATGTAGAAAACGGCCAAGGAGGTCGTTTTGCAAAAAATTCATGAAGCGTTTTGAGTTTTTTGCGAACACGACCCGCCACAAAATTCGGAATCATTATTATACATTATGCAGAGGCGAACGACCTTGCTGTGCCTGGCGGCAATTTTTTTCACGAGTGTGCTCTTGCGCGCACAATCCCAATCGGGCGTATTCCAGGTGCTGCATAGTTTCGCAGCCCCTGGCTCGACCAACAGCGACGGTTCTTTTCCGATCGGCTTGATCATCTCGGGCAACACTCTGTATGGAACGGCCGAGCAGAGCGGCAGTGCCGGCAGCGATGCAGTGTTCGCCCTCAACACGAATGGCGCGGGATTCACCACCCTGTATGACTTCTCTCCCCTGCAGGCTGGTTATCCAGCTGTCAACGCCGACGGAGCATATCCAAAGGGATTGTTGCTTTCGGGAAATGTCTTGTATGGGACGGCGGCGGCGGGCGGCCTTGCGGGCTATGGCACGGTTTTCTCGGTCAATGCTGATGGGACTGGCTTTGCGACTTTGTATGCTTTCACCAACGGCATTGACGGGGCTTCCCCTACTCCCGGATTGATTTTATCGGGCAATGCCCTTTACGGCACGGCGGAAAGTGGCGGTTCGGGCAACGGCACGGTCTTCGCCCTCTACACCAATGGCACCGGGTTCACGAATATTCATACTTTCACCGGCGGCAACGATGGCGGATTACCACAGGCTGGCTTGATTTTATCGGGCAACACTCTTTATGGCACGGCGGAAACTGGTGGCAACGCGGACAGCGGCACGGTCTTCGCCCTCAACACGGACGGAACGGGCTTTGCGACGCTTTATAGTTTTAGTGACTTCATATTTACCAACAGCGACGGCGCCAGCCCGGAATCTGGTTTGATTTTATCGGGCAATACGCTCTACGGTACGACAACGGAAGGCGGCACTGGCGGTGCCGGCACCGTTTTCAGCCTTAACACCGATAGCACGGGTTTTACCAACCTCCACAACTTCACGGCCATCTTCGATGCCACCAACAACGACGGAAGCACTCCGCTGTCCGGATTGACCTTATGGAGCAACACACTTTATGGAACCACGAGCGACGGCGGTAGCGCGGGGGCCGGCACAGTCTTCGCCTTGAATACCAATGGCTCGAATTTCGCCGTGCTGCATACATTCACGGGCGGCAGCGACGGCGCTAATCCGAACGGAGGTTTGATTTATGCAGGTTCAACCCTCTACGGGACGGCGGCGGAAGACGGCAGCGGCAGCGGCACGGTGTTCAGCATTTCGCTCGGACCTGTCTCCGCTCCTTCGGTCACCGGTAATCCTGTCAGTCAAACAGTAGAAGTTGGCGGCAGCGCAACGCTCCAAGTCACCGCCAGTGGCACCGGTGCGCTCACTTATCAATGGCTCTTCGACGGCGCGAAAATTTCCGCCGCCACGAACAATGCCCTGCTTTTGACGGGCCTGACCACGAGCAAGGCCGGCAGTTACGAAGTCATCGTCAAAAACCCATACGGATCGGCCACCAGCGCCGTCGCCTTCGTGTCTGTCCTGGTGCCGCCGTCCATCGCCACGCAGCCTGTCAATCAAACGGATTCGGTGGGCGGGGCCGCCTCATTCACGGTCAAGGCCGCCGGTTCGCCGTTGACTTACCAATGGTATTTCGGCCCCACTCCCCTGTCGGATGGCGGGAATATCTCCGGCTCGGCCACGAACAAATTAATCGTCGCGCCGGTCACGACCAACAATGCGGGCAGTTATTCCGTGGTCGTTTTCAACGGATCCACCTCCGTCACGAGCAAAGTGGCCCTGCTCACGTTGAGCGTCGAGAAGACCAAGCCGTCCGTGACCATCAAGTTTCCGGCGGCCAATAGCCGCACCAATGCGCCGGTCCTGAGCGGCACGGCCTCGGATTCTGTGCGGGTGCTGAGCGTCGAATATTGGGTGACCAATGTGAACCAGGGCGTGGTTTCGTCTCCGCTCAACGGCCAGGCGGTGCTGACACCCGGAACCGGTTCGGCTTCCAATTGGACCATCCCCTCGGCGTCCCTTGCGCTGCTCCCTGGCACTAACATCCTGGCGGTGCAGAGTTTCAATTATGCGGGCCTGTCCTCACCCTTCGAGAAGGTAGCATTTTTTTACCAATCGACGGCTTTGTTCACGTTGACGACCAACGGACCCGGCTCCGTCACGGGCGTGGCGTCCATCAAAGGCAATCCCGCGCCGCCCGCGCAAACGGAATTGTACGTGGGCGAAAGCTACACGCTCACTGCCAAGTCGGCCAACAACTATTGGCTGACCAACTGGACGACCAACGGGATGGTGGCCGGCACTAATGCGACACTTAGTTTCCTCATGGAATCCAATTTGACGGTGACGGCCAATTTCACCAGCAACCTATTTGTCGGCGAGGCCGCACGATACGACGGAATTTTCTATCTTTCCGACTCGCAAGGAGTCACCGAGGAATCTTCCGGGCTGATCGAAAATCTGTTGGTCAAAACGAATGGCGTTTATAGCGGCAAAATGTACCTGGCTGGGACGACCATTGCTCTCAGCGGCACTTTCAACCGTTCGGGCCAGGTGACTGAATCGCTCGGCAGCATTGCGGCTGCGGGTGGCAAAGTAACCTTGCAGTTGGAGTTGACCAATGGTTATGGGCAAATCACCGGTCTGCTGCAAGGAACTGGTTGGACAGCGAGCAATTTGTATCTCTATGCCGCAACGACCAATACAAACAATTACCCAGCTTACACCGTGCTGTTGGTGCAGGACCCGAATGCCCCGGGCAACCCGCCCGATTTCGGTTACGCGCTGATTACCAACAACGGGAGCATGATCAGCATGGGGGGAGTGTTAGCCGATGGAACGCCGTTTTCGCGCTCGGAGCCCATCAACGTGCAGGATCGATTCCCCATTTACGCCAACCTGTATGGCAACAAGGGGCTGCTCTTGGGAAATTGGAGCTTGGCCGCCGGCATTTTCGGCGAGGTGCCCGCAGGCAACTTGGGCTGGATCAAGCCGGCCCAGACCACCGGGCTCTATAAAAGTGGATACAACACCGCAATAGGGGTGCAAGGCTCTCCTTGGACCAATGGGGCGTCTGTCCTCGCGGGGCTTTTCCCGAATAACACGCAATTGACCCTTTCCAATGGCGGCTTTGCCTCGAACATTGTTTGCACGGTGCAATTGACAACCTCGAACACGTTTAAGTTAATCAGCGGCTCGAATTTTTCCAGCGGTTCCATCAATCCTGCAAATGGACTGTTGACCGTGACCTTTACGAACGCCAGCGGGAAAAAGATCACCGCCAACGGCACCATATTGCAGAATCTCAGCATCGGGGGAGGATTTTTTATAGGCGCGACCAATGTCGGCACGATTGCCCTGTGGGCTCAAACTACCCTGAGTCCGTTGGGAGGCCCTCAAGCAACCGGGCTTGAATCTCTAGATTCAGGCGCTGTTAACCAAGAAACAGGAGGTCAAGCACCTCCGGTCATTTTGCCTTTTTCTGGGGGCGCACCATCGAGCAATGGCTCGCCCTCGCCGCAGTGATCAGGCCGCGATGTGTTCCAGCAGGGTCGTGAATTCCAACTTTTGTAATTGACGCAAAAAAGGTTCATCCTCCGGCGCGCTCACGCGCGAACGCTGGCAGGCGTCAATGAAGGCAAACGGGTCCCACTGCTGCTTGGGACTGATGCGGGCCAATAATCGCTTCTCCTCGTCGGACTTCGCCAATTCGGCCGCTCGTTGCCCCAAGACGCCATACGTGGCGTGCCGCCCGACGCGATGGAACCAATACTTGGCGTTGCCGTAATCAGGCTCGCGCCGGTGCATGATGCCATGCACGTAACTCCCTTCGGCCGCGTGGATGTGCTGCGCCAATTCGTGCGCCTCATCCAGGTGATCGTGCCAGAGTAACAACAGCGCGCGAATCAACTCCCGCTGCCCGGCTGGACATAGGGCGGAGTCGAATAACGGCGCCACCGCATGCTCCAATTCCGCGATCGCCTTTCGACTAGGCCGCGATTCGGGGCCCAGCGAAGCAGGTTCCGCCGTGGCGAGAAACTCGTGAAATTTAGTGGCCTGAACCGCACTCATAATGTTATGCCGAAAACAAAGTGGCGCAGACGTCCGCGCCTGCGAGTTCTTGCGGCGTCTCGCCGCAAGTTTCGATGATGCGCACCGGGACGGTGCGGGAACCCCGCAGGCGCGGACGCCTGCGCCACATGCGCTCGCGCGCTCACCCTGTCACCTTTTTCGTCATGGCCACACCATCGCGGATCAGCTTGCGTGCGGCGGCCTCGGATTTTGCTTCGGCGTATATGCGTAGAATCGGTTCCGTGCCCGAGCCGCGCAACATCAGCCAGCCGCCGTCCTGGGCCACAAATTTGACGCCATCGTAGGATTTGATTCCGGTCAGGGGCGAGCCGGCCAGTTTCGCCGGCGGATGGCTCTGGCAAAACTCCATCAGCGCCGCCCGTTTCTCCAATGGAAAATGAGTGTCCAGGCGGGCGTAATGATGCGGGCCAAATTGCTTCTCCAATCGACGCAAGATTTGATTGACGCCCACGCGTTCCACCGCCAGCAATTCCAGCAGCATCATGCCGGCCGCAATGCCGTCGCGTTCGGGCATCAACGCGGGAAAGCCGATGCCGCCGCTTTCCTCGAAGCCGAGCAACACGTTTCCCTTGAGCATCTCCGCGCAGATATATTTGAAGCCCACGCCCGTTTCCACCAATTCCAGCCCGTAGTGCGCGCACATTTTATCAACCATCGAGGTCGTCGTCAGCGCCTTGACCACGCGCCCGGCGGCCTTGCGGTTGACAATGAAATGATGCAACAACAGGCAAATGATCTGGTGCGTCGTCAGCGGATTCCCCCGCCCGTCCATGCCGCCGACGCGGTCGGCGTCGCCGTCAGTCACCAGGCAGAGGTCGTGCGGATGGCGGCGCAAAAAGGCGGCGCTGCGGGCGTAATTGGCCGCGATGGGTTCGGGATTGATCCCGCCGAAATTGGGATCATGCGCGCCGTTGAGCGTCGTCACGCGGCAGGTCGTGCCACGCAGCAATTCCTCAAAACAACCCGCGCCCACGCCGAAAAGCGCCTCGTGCGCGAAACGCAATTTCGAGCGCGCAATCAACTTGAAATCAGCCAGTTTTTTAATCGCCTGGAAATGGGCCGGGCGCAAGTCCTCCAGGGTGATTTTGTCCGCCGCGCCCTCCAGCGCGGGCGTCTGGCTTTGATCGAGCCGCTTCTCCACTTCCTGACAGAGCGAGGTTTCGGCAGAACCGCCATAATGGGCCTTGAGCTTGTAGCCATTGAAAATGGGCGGGTTGTGACTGGCGGTGAGCATGATGCCGCCGACTGCCTTTCTTTGTTTGACAGCAAACGAAACGGAAGGAGTCGGCACCGGACAACTGGAAAGCACGGCCGCGAAGCCGTTGGCGGCGAAGACTTCGGCCGCGCGGCGTCCGAACTGATCGGAAAGGAAGCGGCGGTCATAACCGACAATGACCGTTTTGTTCGTGTCCGGCGCGGGCTGCGCCTTCCACAAATCCGCCGTGGCCTGAACCGCGCGTTCAAGGTTATGGAATGTGAAATCCTCGGCGATCACCGCCCGCCAACCGTCTGTGCCAAATTTAATGTTCATATTCGCCATCAGCGAAGAGTCTGTTAGGACACCTTCATTTCTTCCGCCAGCATTCGGGGAGACACAATTTTGACACCCTGGATGGTCCGGCCCCAAAATTTGTCGAAATCCCGTTCATCGCCCGTGAGCAAATGCGTGGCGTGACCGGCCACGGCTCCGCCGAAAATCGGCACGTCTTTCAAGGGCAGCTCAATTGTCAAATCCACTTCCAACCGCGAAATGACTTCGCATTGTTTTACCAGCCGTTCCAAAGCTGTCAAGCCGCCCGGGAACTTCACCGCCAGGTTGCGCCGGGCTTCTTCGATCGCGTACTCGTTGGTCAGGCATGCCGCGCGAGTCAGCAGCACATCCAAAAAAGTCCGCATTCGACTGTGCGATTGCGCGGCCGAAAAGAGGATGTTCGCATCCAGAAAAACCCTCATTTCTTTTTGAAGCGATAACCGGCCAACGAATCCTCATTGTTGCGTTGGAATTCAGCCAGCCGCTTCTCGGAATACAGTTCAATTGGAAACGTGGCGCCGGGGCGCAGCAAGATACCTTCGTCAGTTTCTTCAGCGACCACCTGTTGGGCCTTGCGGTCAACCCCCAGCCGCCGACGCATTTGTTTGGGTAAGGTCAGGGTTCCGCGATCATTGATGTTAATGACTCTTGTCATGGATTCAGCATTTCACATTTTCAGAGTTTATGCAAGGAAGAGAATGGGCCACACGGATCGGCTAAATGCCGGCCTGGTGGGCGCAAATCCGTTTTTGGAACGGAGGGCTGCTTGCGTTACCACAAAAGAGTGGTATAAGTGGATGGTGGAGACGCCGGTCCCCTGAAAAGGTGACGCTGGCGTGTGTTCTTTGAAATCCAGGGGAAACAAAGGTTAGTGACTAACGGTCAGCAGCGGAAAAAGGCGGGCCAGCCAGCGCTTTGTCGCCTACAGATGGAGCGATGGGCTGGCGACTGCGTGATTTTCACGCAACCTCGGCCCCTTCCAAAACAGGCTTTCCGTACCATTGGATAAATCATGGGCGGAAAAGGGACCCAATTGTTAGGTAGACGCTCGCGCGTGGAAAAACTGAAATAGCCCGAAATAGGCTTGCGAGAGCAGCACGAAATCAAAGCTACTAAAGGCTACTAAAGGCTACTAAAGCCTTCAGCGTTTTCGCGTGGCCACCGGCGAAGCCGCCTCCAAGTGGTTAAAAGGAGCCAAATTGGCAGAAGAGGTGGGGAGATTCAAAGCTGTTGAACAGGAGAAAGCAGCGTGGCCACCCATCTACCAAAACCAGATTTGCGCCCCGGCCTGGTCGCCATGCAAATCGAGACTTGACGGCGCTCTGTCTCTTCGTCAGGATTCCGGCATGAAAGCACGTACTATGAAACGACGCCAGTTTCTTAAATCTTCGGCTGCCCTCGGCGCAGCAGGACTCCTTCTCCCCCGCTTCAAGCTTTTTGGCGCGGATGCGCCCAGCAACAAGCTCAACGTCGCCCTGATGGGCACGTGGGGCCGGGCGGAAGCCCATTTCGGCGTGCTTGCGAAAGAGAACGTGGTTGCCCTTTGCGATATCAACGACAAACATCTCGCATTCGGCGCCCAAAAGTTTCCCAAGGCGACGCAGTACGCGGATTGGCGCAAAGCCATTGAGCAGAAGGATATTGACGCCGTGATGATCTGCACCCTTGATCACACGCATGCCTTCATCGCCAATTGGGCGATGAACCGCGGCAAACATGTCTATTGTGAAAAGCCCCTGGCCAATTGCGTGGCGGAAGCCCGGGTCGTGCGCACAAACTGGCTCAAGAACAAAGACAAGCTGGCCACCCAAGTCGGCACCCAGCGCCACGAGTTTCCTAATTTCAATAGAGTGCGGGAATTGGTCCGGGATGGCGCCATCGGTGACGTGGAAAAGGTTTGCGCGTGGGGCAACCGGCAGCTTCCACGCTCCGGCTATTTGCCCGCCCAAGGCGATCCGCCCGATTTCATCCATTATGATCTCTGGCTCGGCCCCGCGCCGTTTCATCCCTACAATCCGGGCTATTTCTCCGGCGGTTCCGGCGCCAATTGCCTCCAATGGAATATGTTTTGGGACTTTGGCAGCGGCCAGGTGGGCGACATGGGCAGTCACACGATGGACCTGGCCTGGAACGCCATTGATGCGGGCCTGCCCCTCACGGCCGAAGGCAAAGGCGACCCAGTCAGTCCTGAAGTGTCGCCGGTCAAATTGGAAACGCATTTCGATTTTCCAGCCAACGATTGGCGCCAAGCCATTCGTCTCTCGTGGTATCAAGGCGGCGCCATGCCGGAATCACCAAATCGCGCCATCGATCTGAAAAAGATTGACCACGGCGCGATGTTCGAGGGGAGCAAAGGCTTCCTCGTAGCCGACTTCCAGTCCCGTCTGCTCTTTCCCGACGGCAACGACGCCAACATGACCTACTACAAGCCGCGCGACAAAGCCGCGTTGATCCCGAACATGGGCAATTTCCAGACCGAGTGGATCAAAGCCTGCAAAACCGGCAAACTCAAGACCTCCTGCGACTTTGGCTACGGGACCGACATGATCGAAACGATGTTGTTGGGCCTGGTGGCCTACCGTGTCGGCAAGAAAATCAAATACGACGGCTCCGTCGGACAATCGCCCGATTGCGCTGAAGCCAGCCAGTTCTTGAGCCGCAATTACCGGGAAGGCTGGACGCTGAACGGATAGCCGCCCCTCCGCGCTACTTGAACATGTTGCTGACGACTCTCTGAAGATCAGCAACGGAGAAAGGCTTGGGCAGGCAGGTTCTGCCGTGCCTGGTCAAGAATTGTTCGGTTTTTTCGTTCAGCATGTCGCCGGTCATGAAGACCATGCGTTCGGCGGCTTCGGGGTAGGTTTCTTGCACGCGCTCGAAAAGTTGCTGCCCGCTCAGGCCGGGCATTTTCCAATCGGATAGGATGAGGTCAAACCGCCCGGCGGCCAAATGACGCAAGGCGCTCTCGCCGTCCACCGCGGATTGCACGCGAAAGCCCTGATGAAGCAGGATCTTGCTGACCAAATCCAGAATGTCCACCTCGTCATCCACCACCAGCACTCTGCGGCCTTTGCCATCGGCGAAGGAAGGCGGTGCCTGGGCGGAAGGCGCGGGAACATCTTCGGATTGATCGGTGATGGGAAGTTCGATGACAAACGCGGTGCCCTGCCCCAATTTGCTGGTGGCGGTAATGGTGCCGCCATGCTCCTGAATGATGCCGAAGGACAAACTCAGGCCCAGCCCGGTGCCTTTGCCAACCGGCTTGGTGGTGAAAAACGGATTGAAAATCTTGCCCAGGTTTTCCTCGGAAATGCCGGGGCCGTCGTCCTGGAACGTAATGCGCACCCGCTGCCCTGTGGCGCTGGTGACGATGCGAATGAGGCCGCTCGGCCGATGGGCCTCGATGGCCTGCCGCGCATTATTGACAATGTTCAGGAAGACCTGCTGGATTTGATGCGGGTCCAACAGCAACCGTGGCAAATTGAAGGAGAGTTCCTTCTCCAACCGGATGTTGTTGGTGCGCAGCTCGTAAATAAGAATTTCAATGACGGCCTCGACCAGGGAGTTGACGTTGGAGAGCTTGCGCTCGGGCGGATGCTGGCGGGCGAAACTCAGCAGGCTCTGCACGATCTTATGGCATCGCTCGGCGCTGCTGGTAATGCGCGAGAGGGAAGAACGGTCGTCTTCGCTGATGGCGCTCATTTGCAGCAATTCGGCGTATCCGATGAGAGAGGTCAGCGGATTGTTCAATTCATGGGCGACACCGGCGACGAATTCGCCGACGGCGGAGAGCTTCTCGGTGTGGCTCAATTGGGCCTGGGTGGCGCGGAGGATTTCGACCGTTTTCTCCAATTGCGCGAGGGACTTTTGCAAATTGCCGGTCATTTGGTTGAAGACGGCGGCCAACTCACCCAATTCGTCCTTGGAATGAATCTCAATGCGCCGGGAAAAATCACCCCGGCCGACCGCCTCGGCGCTGTCGCGCAATTGCCGCAATGGCTCCGTCACGCGGCGCACCAGCAGCCAGACAATGATCGCTCCCAGAGCGAGACCGGCCAAGCTGAAGAGAAGCAAAACGCTTTGAGTTCGTTGAAAAACCCGCCAGGATTGTTCGTAGGAAGAGAGGATCAGATACCCCGCGTTGCTCTGGCCGATCAAGCGCGGAAAGAGGCCGGGGCGCGCGGCATAGTGATTGTCTTGCAACTCCACGCCAAAATCCTGCGCCGGCTCGGCGCTCGAAAGCGGGGCGGAAAGGCGTTTGTATTCCTCCAAGAGACGCGGATTCAAGTGAGGGTCGCCAAGTGTGGAAGCGACGATTTTATTATTGGCGATGAACGCGACCTGGCTGATGGGGGATTTGAACTGACGCGCCGTGGCATCACCCAATTCCAAGCCCACGACTAAAGCTCCGAGCATGAAACCCTCGGGATGCCGGGATGGAATCACCACCACCTCATAAAGCGAAGCATTAGCCTGCACCACGCCGGTGGCCGCCGAATTGGTTTCCAGGACAGATTTAATCAAAGGCGCACAGAGAGCCGAGAAAGGTTCGCGGGCCGCGCCGGCCAGCCATTGGCCGGCGGCATCGGTGAACAGCGCGAAGGAGGTTCCTTTGAATTGAACATCATCGAGGAATTCCTGCATGGTCTCTCGCGTCGCCGGACTGATGCTGTTGCTGCCTTTGAACAAATCCGCGCGCGCGGTGAACTGTCCTTCGTTAGTGATGGCGCTAAATCGGCGGATGAGATCTTGCGCGTGCCGCTCGAAGTCATTCGTAAAAAATGTTTCCGTGCTCCGCAAGGCCAGTTGATTTTCGCTTTGCAACTGAGCCTGGATGCGGTGGCTGACCATCCAGATGGTGCCGGCCATGAAGAGCACCATGACAGTGACAACGGGGATGAGCACCTTGGCCTGAAACTTCAGATGGACTCTATTCCAGGCGGCCATGCGATCAATTTCTGGGCGGATTTTTCGGTCCCAGAGTGAAATTGACAACCACCGGGCTGCCCCCCTCCGGCACGGTGATGACCTTGGCATCCTCCGGCAATCGTTCCTGCCAGGCCGCCAGCGTGTAAGTGCCGGGCGGCACGTTAGTGATCGTGAAATGGCCGCCCGCGCCGGCCACCGCGAAGTAGGGATTCTCCCGCACCAGAATGATGCAATTCATCCGGGCGTGAATGGCGCAAAAAACATCCACCTCGCCGTAATTGGTGAAGACAACCTTCTGGGGAACGTCGCCCTTTTTGTAAAGCCCCAAGTCGAATGACCGGGCGTCGGATTTGGAAAAGACGTTGTGGAAGACATTGTCGTCGTTGGGAAATTGAACTTCGGTCCCCATCATGACTGGCAGCACATGGGGTTTGAAGGTGGCATTGATTTGATGGATTTCCTCCAGCGGCCGAACCAGCTTCGCGCCCGCCACGGGGCCTTTGATATAAACCACGAAATCCTGAAGATCGTCGTATTGGATAGGTTCGGCGTTTTTGAGCGCTTTGCTGGAGTAGGAGCCGCCGCCGGAACCATTCTCCGCACCTGGACGGCCTTGGGCGCGAACGACGCCAATAATCGTGCCTGCTTGCAATGACGGCGAGGCCAACAGGGCCGCCGCCAGGATCATCATGGGGAAGCTTCGATTCATTAACTAAAATTTGAAAGCTGCTTCCGCCGCGAAGAAGTTATCTCCATTGCGATCGCCGCCCGAGGAAAGCCGCCCCTGCTCAAAGGCGTATTCGATTTTTAAGAGCAAATGCTCGTTGAAACGATAGCCCAGCCCCAAACTCAAGCGCCAGATGTCGCTGGTGGACAAACCGGGAAAGACCGGGCTGTCGGCCACAATGGGGTATCCTTCCGGCACGCGTATCTGGCTCCATCGCATCGCCCCATAGAACTTCGGCGTTACATGCTGCAAGGCCTCGAGGTAGTAATAATAGATATCGCGATGGTCATCCCCCGCCGGATTGTTGTCGTCGTAACCAGCATAACCACCAGCCAGGCGGACATATCCCCCCTTCCATCGGGCCTCTGCATCCGCCTCGGCCACATTCGCTTGAAAGAGCGTGGTCGCGGGCGCGCCCAGCGGGGAGAAGAATCCGCCACCGAACCACTCCGACGAAATATAATCTTTGGCGACGCTCAAGTGCCCGGTGCGCATACCGCTGACACTCAAATGCAGGCAGGAGGCCGGATCGTATCCGATCCGCCCTGCCACTAATTTGTCTGCCGTAAAATCGTTCAAGGTGGAGTTTCCTCCGTTTTGGACCGCGACGACATAACTGAGAGGCTTCAAGGTGCCATAAAGTTCCAAGCCAGGATTCAGGCCCCACAAATCGCTCAAAGAATGGGAGATCAGGGCGTTGTCGATGGCGAACCGATTCTGGTATTCTTCGCCGAAGGGCGTGTAAAATTGACCGAGGCGAACATTGAGCGACTCGTCGTGGTTCCAGTATTTGCCCAGGCTTTCCCATTCGAGATACAGTTCGCCCAGATAAACGCCAAGATCGTACTCTTCACGCGTCTGCAGGTCCACCTCGCCATAGAAATAAACATCCTGCCAGATCGGCGCATCCACAAAAAGACGGGCTTCATCCAGCAAAAAGGCGGAGTTGGGGTATTTGCCGCCGCTTTGGGTGTCGAAAAAACCGGCGGCGCCTTCGCCGCTGATGACTACGTTGCCCAAACTGAAGCTCTTGGATTTCTCCGGCGGCGCGGGCGCGTTCTCGACGCTGGCCTGGAGCGCGCGCAAATCGGTTTGGTTTTGCTGGTTGGTTTGCTGGAGGCCGGAGATCTTGCCGCTCAGTTGGTCTATCATCTGCCGCTGCTGCTGCAACTGTTCCTGGAGAAGGCGGTTCTGATCGCGCAATTGTTCAATCTCCTTTTTCAACTCCTGGGCGTCCTGCGCCTGCAGCCTTGAATGGGAAGTGAGAAAAAAGACCGCCAAAAAAATCCCAATTCTCAGGAATCTATGAGCGGCGCGCATCTCGGAGAAAAAGTAGATTCGGTTCTGGCGCATGTCAAGCAATTACGCAGGGCCGCCCGATTTGCGCGGGCCGAAAGCGCGTTGGAGGCATTCCAGGCTGCCGCAGGCAATCGCTTCCGGCCCCTCCTCGAATTTGAAGACTTCCACCGAAACCCAGCCTTCGTAACCCACCTCGCCCAAGGCCGCCGCAATGGGCCCGAAATCAATTTCTCCGAAGCCGGGGCCTTTGAGGTTTTTGTCATTGGCGTGGAAATGTGCGAAGTGGGGCCATGATTGCCGGATGATTTGCGGAATTGGCTCGGACTCGGAGCACATGGCTTTGACATCCAGAATGATTTTCATGCCCGCGCTATTGAATTGCTGTGCGAATCGGATCGCTTCAGCCGCAGTGTTAATAAAGTTCGTTTCGGCGGGTGACAAAGGCTCAAAGCAAATCGTCAGCCCGTGTGCCTCTGCGCGCTGCACCGCGCCGGACAGGGTTTGCGCGGCCAGGTCCCAGGCTTGCTGGGCCGTCAAATCCGACAGGACGTTGCGTTGTTGCGGGGAGCCGAGGACGAGTATTTTGCCGCCCAAGTCGGCACAACAATCCACCAGAGCGCACAAATACCGGGAGGTGCGTTCGCGCACCGCTGCGTCATGATGGTTGAGGTAGAGGCCCTCAGTCTTGGCCAGCAGCCAGTGCAGGCCGCAGATGGCCACACCTGTGCGCGCCGCAGCCTCGCGGAGTTGGCGGCGTTGCTGGGCGGAAATTTCGCCCACCGTCCTGGCCAATGTAAACGGGGCGATTTCCACGCCATCGTAGCCAATTTTGGCGCAGTACTCCAGGACGGACTCGGTGGTCCAGCCCTGGAAAATCTCGTTGCAAATTCCGAAGCGCATTCCATCTATTGAGCCAAAATCCGCCAAAGTTCCAACTCAATTCCAACACGCGCAAAATATGTGTTAAGAACAAGAAAGATTGTTTGGTGAATGTTTAATTTTGCTGATAAATAAGCGGATGCATCCAAGCAATACAATCAGGCTTTGACCTAAACATCCTACCCCCATCTGCCGATAGCCATGTAACATGGAAACGATCCTCCTGATTGATGATGAGGAGCCGATTCGCCTGCCGTTGCGCATGGCTTTGAAGGCCAGGGGGTTCGCTGTACTTGAAGCGGCCAATTGCCGGGATGGCATTCAGGCCGCCACCAGCAAGCTGCCGGACGTCATTGTGTGTGACGTGGACATGCCCGACGGCACCGGTCACCAAGTGTTCGAGGCCCTCAAGGGGAACCAGGCCACCTCCGCCATCCCGTTCATCTTCATGACCGGCCAGGAAGACCCAAGGGTGTTGCGCCGAGGTATGGAACAGGGAGCGGACGATTTCCTCCTGAAGCCGTTTCACATCGAATCCATGCTGGCGGCCGTCGAGGCCCGTTTGCGGCGCGGCGCCATGCTGCGGGCGCAAGCCGAGCAGACCGAAGAGCGTCTGCAAGCCATTGTCGAGGCCAGTCCCGACTTGGTGGGAATGGCAGATGTCCATTCCCTCAAGATTCTCTACCTTAACCGCGCTGGCCGGCAGCTACTTCATATAGGCGATAAAGAGGAGGTCGCCGGCTTGAGTCTGCATGGCCTCCACCCACCGGCGGCGTTGGAACGGATATTGAGCGAAACCATCCCAGCGGCCATCCGCGAAGGCGCCTGGACCGGCGAAACAACCCTGCTCACCCATTCCAAGGTCGAAGTGCCCGTGTTTCAAGTGGTCGTGGCCCATAAGGCGCAGGACGGCCAGGTTGAATTCCTTTCCATCAACGCGCACGATCTGACCGTGCGCAAACAGGGCGAGCGGGAGCGCCATCAAATGGAGATCCAATTGCGCCACGCCCAGAAACTGGAATCCATCGGCCAATTGGCCGCTGGCATCGCGCATGAAATCAATACCCCCACTCAGTTCATTGGCGACAATTTGCGCTTTTTGCAGGACGTGTTCATTGATTTGCTTGATCTAACGGGGAAATTCGAACGGCTCCTGGCGGCAGCGCGCAGTCAATCTTTCGAACCGGGCTTGACGGAGGAAATTGAAAGGACGATGCAAGCCATCAACCTGGCCGAATTGCAGACCGAGATACCCCAATCCACCGCGCAAGCCCTCTCCGGCGTTCATCGCGTGGCCAAAATCGTGCAGGCCATGAAAGACTTTTCGCATCCAGGCACGGAAAACAAGATACCGCTGGATCTCAATCGCGCCATCGAGAGCACGTTGACGGTCTGCCGGAACGAGTGGAAATATGTGGCCGATCTGGAAACCGCCTTTGATCCAGCCCTGCCGTTGGTTTCGTGTTTGCCCGGAGAGTTCAACCAGGCCATCCTCAACATCATCGTCAACGCCGCCCATGCCATCGCCGACCAAACAGGCGGCAAGAGCAAGGGGGTCATCAACGTGAGCACGCGCCGTGATGGGGATAAAGTGGAGATTCGCATTCGCGACAGCGGCACGGGCATACCAGAGGCTGCGCGCGGGCGGATTTTTGACCCCTTTTTCACCACCAAGGAAGTCGGCAAAGGCACCGGCCAGGGCTTGGCCATTGCCCGTTCCGTCGTGGTGGACAAACATCAGGGCGAGATTTTCTTTGAAACCGAGTTGGGAAAGGGTACATCCTTTGTCATCCGCCTGCCGCTGCACGAGACGAAGAACGGGCAGGCTGGGGCAAAAAGATGAAGAAACGCATTCTGTTCGTGGACGACGAGGCCATGGTCCTCCAGGGACTGCAACGCATGCTTCGCCCGATGCGCGCCGAATGGGACATGGAGTTTGTGGATAGCTCCGAGGCCGCTCTCCGCTTGCTCGACCAGAAACCCTTTGATGTCATCGTTTCCGACATGCGCATGCCCCGCATGAACGGGGCCGAACTGCTGGCCGAGGTCATGAAACGCCATCCCACCACCGTGCGTTTGATCCTATCCGGCTATGCCGACAAGGACCTGATTCTCAAGTGCGTCGGGTCCACTCACCAATATCTCTCCAAGCCGTGCGACGCAGAGTCCCTCAAAGCGACGGTGGCCCGGGCCTCCAACCTGGAAGATTCCATGCGCAGCGGGACCCTCAAGGCCTTGGTTTGCCAGATGCATCACCTGCCCAGCATTCCTTCGCTCTACATGCAGGTGGTCGAGAAGGCGAGCCGGCTCGACACGACCCTGGCCGACATCGGAAGCGTCATCGGGCAAGACCTGGGCATGACCGCCCAGGTGCTCAAGCTGGCCAACTCCGCCTTTTTTGGTTCGCGCAGGCAACTGTCCAGTGCGGAAGAAGCCGTGGGCTATCTTGGTTTGGACACCATCAAGTCCCTGGTCTTGTCTATTCACGCCTTCTCCCAATTCGAGACATCCGAGACTGGGGCGCTCAACTTTGAATCGTTGTGGAGCCACAGCATGCAAGTGGCCAGCCTGGCCAAACGCATCTCCAAAATTGAAGGCCAGGAGATCAAGTATATCGAAGAAGCTTTCACCGCCGGTATGTTGCACGACATCGGTAAGTTGGTCCTGGCCGTTAATCTGCCCCGCGAGTACGCGGAGGCGATGCGCCTGGCCCAAGGCGGACTCGAACTGACGCTGGCCGAGCAGCAGATTTTCGGCGCCAATCACGCCGACGTCGGCGGGTATTTGATTGGTTTGTGGGGGCTGCCCGTGCCGGTCATCGAAGCCATTGCGCTGCACCACAACCCATCCCGCGCGCCGCAGCCGGCCATGAGCCCGCTGACCAGCGTTCACGCCGCGAATGTGCTGGTGCAGGAGACGCCTGCTCCCGCGAACCGCTTGCCCGCGCCTTCGTTCGATACCAAGTATCTGGAATTGGCCGGCGTGGCCTCCCGCGTGGCGGTCTGGCGCGAAGCGATGAAAGAAGTCTGACGTTCTTATGAGCGCCGAAATATTATTTGTTGACGATGATCCCGATATCCTGGCTGGTTTTCAGCGCAGCCTGCGCAAGGAGTTCAGGATAGACACCGCCCTCGGCAGCGCGGTCGCGCTGGCTTCGCTTCGCGGACACGAACCGTACGCCGTGGTGGTGGCGGACATGCAGATGCCCGGCATGAACGGCATCGAGTTCCTGATGGAATTGGAAAAAATGTCCCCGGACACTGTTCGAATCATGTTGACAGGCAATGCCGACCTGCACACGGCAAGCGACGCGGTCAACCGGGGCCACATTTTCCGTTTCCTGACCAAGCCCTGTCCTCAGGAAGATCTGGTTCTGGCGTTGCAAGCCGGAATCAAGCAATACCGCCTCGTCACCGCCGAACGAGACTTGTTGGAGCGCACCCTCAATGGCAGCGCCCGCATGTTGAGCGACATCCTCGCCACGCACGACGCCGATTCTTTTGGCAAATCCCAGCGGTTGCGCGAGCACATGCGGGCCTTTGCCGATCATTTCAAATTGAAGCAAACGTGGGACTTGGAATTGGCGGCCATGCTCTCGCACATCGGCTGCGTCACCATCCCGCGAGCGGTGCTGGAAAAGGCCCGGGCCAGCGAATCCTTGAGCGGCACGGAAGCCGACATGATGGCGCGCGTCCCGCAAATCGGTCACAATTTGCTTTCCCACATTCCGCGCCTGGAATCTGTCGCCGCCGTGGTCCTCTACCAAAAAAAGAATTTCGACGGCAGCGGCTTTCCGTCCGACAAGCTTGCGGGCGAGGAAATCCCCATCGGCGCCCGCATTCTGCGGGTCTTGCAGGATCTCCTGACTTACGAAGCAGCCCGGGTTTCCAAAACCAAGGCACTGGAGAACATGACGCGCTTTCCGGGACGCTACGATCCCCGGGTGTTGGCAGCGGTGACGGCCGTCTTTGACATCCGGGCGGAGGAGGCCGCGCCAGTGCAAACTCAGACCCGCTCGGTCAGGATCAAGGAACTGCGCATTGGCAACACGCTGGCCGACGCGGCGCGGACGCGGGACGGGATGTTAATTGTTCCGGCGGGCGCGCAAATCTCGCCGATGTTGATGGAACGACTCCGCAATTTCGCCCAACTTAGCAACTTGGAAGAACCGATGGTGGTGATGGGGAATTAATCCTCTTTTGGCACCAGGCTTGCGGGATCTATACCAACCCAACGGCAAACCTCCATATGCGTGACCGGGCCGTAATGGCGGGGAATGCAATTGGGATACAAGGTTCCGGCCTTGAGCGCCTTGATGACCGCCTTTTTATTCACCGGCACCCCTACCCTGGTCAGGCAGTCGGCGGTTCTTCGCGTCAAACCGTTCGGAAGAATTATTGACTTCATGGAAATAAAATATAAAACCAAGATCGAGAAAGCAGCAAAAAAATGTAAATGTAACGTCCGGCTGCTAACGGTGAGCAAATTCAGATAAACCAGCCCGCTGTCAGCCTTACCTGGCCAAGGCCACGTCGAGTCTAACCTAGCCCAACTTGTCCTAACCCATGAAAACGATCAGGGCTTGCGGAAGACCACCACGCGGTTGGTATTCGTGCCTTTGGCGTTGTTGTCGACGCCCCAGCAATTGGCGGTCTTGGTAAACTTCTGGTCGTTGATCAGCACCAACTCCGACTCCAAGCCGGCTTTGACGCCGCAAGGGATGACGGCTTCTTCCAGCTTGATCCTGCCTCCGCGCACTTCGCCGACCTCGAAGGCCACGTGGCCGCCGGGACGAAGAACGCGGGCCAATTCCAGAAACACGGCGGTCATCACGGTTTGCCAATCCTCCAGTTTCTTGGGCACAGTCAAAGCCACGACGGAAGAATCAACGCCGATGAACCAGCAGCGCAGCCAGTTGTCATTGGCATAGTTCACCACATCCAGGAATGGCGGCGAGGTCACGACCAGGGAGACGGCGCCAGCGGCGATGGCGGGCGTGGCGTCCGATGCGCCGGTCAGCAAGATCGCAGCACGGGCCGCCAGGGCGAGAGTGGCGCGCTCTTTCGGGCCGCAGTCGCCCAGTAATTGACGTGTCTTCTTGCAAATGATCCGGGCCACGTTTCGAGGGGGCGGCGTTTGACCACGCTTGGCGTTGATCTTGCGTTGCACCGCGACCGTCACGGCCTGGTTAGGCGGCATGGTATATACCGAAAAAAAACCTGGGGAATGGCCGGTCAAACGATTCAAGGCGATCATCTGGATCCAATCGTCCACCGAATCAAGAGGTGCCGCCGCCTTGCGCCTGAGGAGGTGCTTCTTGAGCGCACCAATTTCGCGCAATGTTTCAGGGTGATAGAAGGTCAGCAAATCCTCCGGCGATTCGTCGCAATCGCTCCAATCCACCGCCGCCAGGCGCGTTTCAACGTCGCGCAATATCGGCGGCGCAAGACGCGGTCGTGCCAGGCAGGCGCTCAACGGGTTGACGTCGCAGCCGAACGGAATCCGGCCCAAAAGCGCCGCTTCGAGAATGCTGGTGCCCCGGCCCATGAACGGGTCATAGACGACCTCGCCGGGGGCGGTCAGGCGTTGAATAAAGAAGCGCGGCAACTGCGGCTTGAAGCAAGCCCGGTAGGAAATTTCATGTAGACTGCTGGCGGCCCGCTGTTTGGAAGTCCAGTATTCGTTGACACAAGTGGGCACGGAGACAGTTTCTCCGCTGAAAAGTCTGGCTTGAGTCTGCACCAGCCGGGTTTCCGCGCCAAATTCTTTGAACCGGGTCAACTGCTCCAGCAGCGGCTTCTTCGAGGTCGGCTCCGAGCGTGGCGGTTGTTCCTTTGAAAGGTGAAATCCAAATTCCAAGTTTAATTCCGGTAGCGGCACAGCAATCACGGAAGCAGTCTAACCGAGCTCACCGGACTTTCACTAGAAATCTCAATGAAGTTCTCATTCTTATTGCGGCTGCAAGTTTTCGAATTATACCCATTCTATATTGATCAAACGCAGTTCTTTTACAAAAGGATCCAATACGAAAGGATAAATGAACCGAATCGTTTTACATGGATTTGGCGCCCGGTGGAATCCTTCGCCAACCAATCGCCCCGTTGTGCGGGGTTCTCCGCCAATTTTTCAATCGCATGAATAAGTTGGTTGCGGTCGCGCAAGCGACAACCCAGTAGAAACTGTAATGATGATTCGTTGAGCACATATTGCCAACCGGATTTCACAGCCCCTGTGCCTTCAGCTCTTCGTGGAGGCGCTTGGCTTGTTTAAATGAAATCTTCTTACCCTCGTCAATTTCCTGGTTCAACCGGCTCAATTCGGCCTGGTACGCGGGATCATTTTCGCGCCCCAAATGCTTCAAATAAGCCGCCAAAAAACACGTTGCTCCGCGCTCAACGATCTGGCGGTTTCGATTAATTCAGCCGATGACATAAGGCAATGCTATCATTTTCGCGCCGCGATTTCAAATGCGGCCTCATGCCGCCTGTAAATTCTTGCGCGGGTCGGTCGCGCTGATGATGACGCTGACGGCGTTTTGGTTGAAGCCCTTGAAACCGCCGCGCCGCTGCAAATTCTCCAGGTGGCTGCCGAGCGCGCCTTCGCGCAAAAACCGCTCCCCTTGCTCCGGCGTGATGACTCCCGCCCGCCGCAAGGTCTCGATCCGTTCCGGCGCGACCGGCCACTTTTCGCCCTCGGTGAAGGCCTGGCGCAGAAACTCGAAATTGGAAAACGGCTTCATGGTGCGCACGCCTTTTCCTTCCAATTGCGTCCGCAGCAACTCAAAATCAAAGCGCGCCTCCAAATGGTGCATCCCCGCTTCCAACATGCTCTCGCCATGCAACCCGACCCACAAACCGACCGTCCCCAACTCCGAGCCGGGCAAAAGCCGCTGACTGGAAAAATCCACTTCGGTTTCCTCCGGCCGCAGATCAACGTCGGCGAAGATGACTATGCCGGTGGTGGTCTGCTCGGAAACTTGCGCGCCCCAGCCCGCTTCCGCCCCGGCATAAAAGCGCTCACGCTTGACGAAACCAAGCCGCGTCAAGAATTCGATGGCGTCAACAAAATGTTCGCGCGAACAGCGAAAGGTGTGGTGGTCGTGGTTGCCCCAGCCCAGACCGAGGATGTCCTGGCGGCGTTTTTGCAATTGGGCGGCCCGATTGCGGCCTTCCCAATAGCGGCGCTCTTCCTGAAAGAAAAATTGGCAGGACAAATCCTGCCCTACGAGTTCCAGTGACTTCGCCAGAACTTCCACCGCCGTCTTGAATCCTTGAACGGAGGACGCGCAGTGGCGGCGCCGGGTGCGCCATAGGTCTTGGGCTTCCACCATGCTTTTCAAGTCCGCTGAAGGTAGTGGCGCGGGCACAAAACCCCGGTAGGCGTTGCGTTCCAGCGCTTCGAGGCGCGTGCCGTTCTCCTCGCTCACCAGCACCTGGCGCAAGCGTGCGTACGGTTCGCCTTGGATCGGCTCCGCCAGCGAGTAGGCCGCCACAAAATCGGCCACAAATTCCGGCCGCAAGGAAAGCGCCATCCGGCCCCGCGCGGCACCCAAAATCACCCGGGGCAGCGTCGCGCGAGGATGATGCAGGACAGTTTCGCCACCGGGTGTTTCAACCTGGTCCGCCTCCAGGCCAAGTTCGCGCAAAGCCGCCTCATCCTCGGAATCGAGGACGATGTGATCAATCCATTCAAAGAAATCAGTCCCAGTCTCGTCCCTCATACGTCCGGCCAATTGCCGGGCGAAGCTGTTGCGTTCCAGGAACCAATCCATGCGTTGCCGGAGAAATTTTTCTGCTTCAAATGCCAACGGCCAGTCAAAGTGTTCGCTCATAAAATTATATGCCTCATAACAATAAAAGAACCCGGCGAAGGAAGCAAACAGCAAGATGATCGGAATGATCAGGTCAGTCCCAGCAGCGGGCCTAATTCGGCGAAATCGTCGATAATATGTTTGGCCATTTTTCCCACTTTTGGAAGCTTCGGCCGAAAAGCCACGGACAGGCCAACTTGCTCAAAACAGGGAATGTCGTTCTCGTGATCGCCGATGTGGCAGATTTCTTCCGGTGCGACGTTGTACTTGAGGCAAATGTCCGGCAACAAAAGATGCTTTTCCCAAGGAGAAACCTCCATGTCAAAAGTGCCGCTAAAAATGCCTTTGTCCGTGTGCATGATGTTGCAGAAGCAAAAGTCCAACGCGGTTTCGGCCGCCGCCCTTTTGCCAACCAGATCGAGGCAGCCCGAGAGCAACCCGCGCACCAGCCGGCCGCGGCTGGCCTGCAGAAACTCTCGCGCGCCGGGCGAATAGGGAATGGGATAAAGCACCGCCTCTGCTTGCTGCAGAGAGCGGCCGCGCAAATCGGCGGCGTCCTCTTCGGCCCACTGGTTGCTCTTGGCGGGGGATTCGTAGTACTTCCGGCTGCGTTCATCCCATCTATCCTTCAAGCCGTAGGCGAACGCCACCGCGTCCCAACTGGAATGGAATGCGCTGCCAATGTTCGTGTAAGCGAAAAGACAGCCGTCGCCGTCAATGGTCACGAGTTTGATGTTGCGCTTCATGGAGCGGAGCGTCCGGCGGCTGACTTTAGCTCGCATTCGTCAATGTAGCGCCGCGTAGCGGGAGGGAGGTCATTCCAGATGGAAATCGCCAGGAAAGTCCCCAAAACAGCGAAAGGCATGAGAAAAACAGGCCACCAATACCAACTCAAGCTGGTCAGATGACCGAGGGCGAAAGACTGAATGCCGCTGCCCAAATAAACAAAGCCATCGGCGATGCCCGAGCAGGTGGCGGTGGCTTTGCGACCGCCGAAATCCGGCGCAGCCGTGCCGGCCATCAGCGAATGAACCCCAGTCACAAAAAGGGTGATGAGCACAGCGGCCCCTCCAACAATCCAGGCCGATTTAAACAGAAACACGGCCATCAACCCGGCCAGGAAAAACATGATGGCCGAGCAGATCGCGGCGGGCGGGCCACGACGCGATTGAAAGAACTTGTCCGAAAGCCCCCCACCGACAAAGCCGCTCAGAATTCCGAAAATGCACAGCAACAAACCCCAGTTTTTTGTGAAAAATTCGGTCCCGGGTTGTTTGACGTCCTTGGCGAAGACAAGGTACCAATTCATGATCCCGTTGCGCACCACCCCAACGGTGATGCCGATGGCCGCAACCGTCAGCATCATCCGGCTGGCAAAAACTTTCTTGAGCAGTTCCTTCGTGCTTAAGTCTATGTGCATAAGACCCGAGGAAGCATCGTGTGCGTCAAAGGGTGGGAATCCGGCCTCTTCCGGCGTGTCCTTAATAAGCCACCAATCCATCAACGCCCAAAAGAGGAGAATGGCCGCAGGCAGATAAAACACCACCCAAAGCGCATCCACCGATTCGGTCTTCGAGGCGAATACGAATTGGATAAGGCGATGGAACCATCCGATTTCGTTTCCGGGATGGGCTTTGGCCATATCGGAGAGCGCCTGGCCCCAATCGAATGCAAAATAAATGCCAAGTGAAATGAGTGTGCCGAAAAGCGCGCCAAAAACGCCCCGTTCGCGGACATGAAACCAGTAAGCTTTGACCTTGATGATGGAAACCGCCCCGTAACTCTGGAAATACATGTTGAGCCCATAAATAACCGCGAACGGCAGGAGCATTTTTATATGAAGGCGATGCGTGACCATCATGTAAGTCAGCCAGCCCAGGGCGACATTCGCCACGCTGGAGCCAATCGCTCCAATCAACATACCTTTCTTGCCGCCGATTTTGTCCACCAAGGGTCCATTGATGAGAAAGGAGAAGGCATAGACCATGGCGCCCACACCAAAGATGGTCCCAAAATCCTCATTGGACATCTCGCTGCCCAGCGCTGTCTTGGCCACATTCAAGTTATACCGCGCCATGTACATGAACGAGTAGGTCATACCCAACGGAAACCAGTTGATGAAGCGGCGCTGCATGAACCACCTGCCATGCCCCAGAGGATTATTCCGAAAGTAAATGACAACGATGGCCGCGATACAAAGGAAGACGAGGATGGCGGGCATGGCTGTTAAGGGGCTTGGTTCATCGGTTCACAAAGTGTTCAGCACGTTGATCAAGTGCCGGAGTCTTCCGTAATCCTTCCGGTTGAAACCAAATGCAATGCGCTGCAAATTCAAGGTCGCCACTTCGTCCTGCTCCTCGGGCATCGCCTCGATCGAGCGGATTTTATCGCCCGTGATGATGTCTTCAAAATCTTCGTTCAAGGCCCGGATGGCGGACGGCGTGGGGGCGTTTTTGAGGCGGATTACCAGCTTGTCGGCCACGGAACGCATCGAGTGGTAGTTGCGGTAAAACCGCGTGATATGTTTGACTGCGTCCTCGGCGCTTTCGGTAATGTAATACAGGTTCAAGTCCGGCGGGCTGACGAGGTGGGCGCGCAACAAATGTTCGCGCATGTGCTCATCCCACGTCCGCCAATACGCGGAGCCGGGAGGATTGATCAGTACCAGCGGACGCAACCGGGTCTTGCCCGTCTGCATCAACGTCAGCGCTTCGTAGCCTTCGTCCATCGTGCCGAATCCGCCCGGAAACAACGCGATGGCGTCGGCGTGGCGGACGAAGGTAAGCTTGCGGGTGAAGAAATACTTGAAGGTGATCAGTTTCTTATCGCCCTGCATGATGGGGTTGGTGCCTTCCTCCCAAGGCAGCCGGATGCTGGCTCCGAAGCTGTTCTCCAAGCCCGCCCCTTCGTGCCCGGCGCGCATGATGCCCGGGCCGGCCCCGGTGATGATCATCCAGCCCGCCGCCGCCATTTGGCCTCCGAAGTCCGCCGCCTGCTTATACTCCGGCTCATCAAACCTGGTGCGGGCGGAACCGAAAATGGTGACCTTGCGCTTCTCGGCATAAGGTTTGAAAAGGCGGAAAGCGTAGCGCAACTCCCGCACGGCCGTCCTGATGAGCCGCACATCGCCCCGATCCTCGACATCGGCCAAGAGCTTGAGGGCGTTGACCACGATGTCGGCTACCAGGTCCTGGTTGTGGCCGCCGCCCTTGTAGACAATCAATTCCTGGATGCGGCGTTGCAGTTCAGGGTCAACCGGAGATTTGAGTCTTCTTTCCATCAAATCAGCTTAAATCCGGCGTTGGATTTAACAAAGAAACAGGAGCCACAGATTGCCACGGATAAGAATAGATTTTTCAGGAAAAAGTTCTTCATGCGCCGGCTGATTGCGGTGGCATTCTCAATTCCTTCTGATCTGTGTCCATCTATGTTCATCTGTGGCTTTACTCAGGCTTTTGTTCTTCAATCGCTACTGGCTCAGACTCCGATGTCCTCGTTCCACAACTGCGGATTCTTGGCAATGAAATCGCGCATCAGTTGAATGCACTCTGGGTCCTGCACGACCTCTACTTTGACTCCATTCGCGCGCAAATGGTCTTCGCCGCCCATGAAGGTCACATTCTCGCCGACGATCACGTGTGGAATGGCGTAAAGCAAAATAGCCCCGCTGCACATCGGGCAAGGCGAGAGGGTCGTGTAGATGGTGCATCTCCGATAGACCGTGGCCCGCTGCCGCCCGGCGTTTTCCAGGCAGTTCATTTCACCGTGATGAATCACGCTCCCCTTTTGGACGCGCTGGTTGTGGCCGCGACCGATGATTTTGCCGTCGCAAACGAGCACAGAGCCGATGGGAATGCCGCCCGCGGCCAACCCGGCCTTTGCTTCTTCCACGGCAGCTTGTAGAAATGGGTCCATACAATTTTTGGGGCGCGCAGCTGGTGCATAATTGCGCTGGCCTGGCGCAGCCCATTTGTTTAGCATGCCTCAACGCTGCCAAATTGGAAGCCAAACTTATTTTATGCCGACACTTGCCACGACCGTCGATGGACTGAAACTCCCCAACCCGTTCGTCATAGGCTCCGGCCCGCCGGGGACCAACTTGAATGTCATCGCCAAAGCTTTTAAGGAGGGTTGGGGCGCCGTCATCGCCAAAACGATCAGCCTGGACGCCTCCAAAGTCATCAACGTCACGCCCCGCTACGCCAAGTTAATGAGCGACGACGGCCAGGAGGTAGTCGGCTGGGAGAATATTGAATTGATTAGCGACCGGCCTTTCAAGATTTGGTTGGACGAATTCAAAAAGTGCAAGGATATGTTTCCCGATGGCGTGTTAATCGCGTCCGTTATGGAGGAATATCGCAAGGACGCCTGGATCGAAATCGTCGAACGTTGCCAAGAAGCCGGGGTGGACGGATTTGAACTGAATTTTTCCTGCCCGCACGGTTTGCCGGAGCGCAAAATGGGTTCGGCCATGGGCCAGGATTGCGACATTTTGACGGAAGTCTGTGGCTGGGTCATGGGCGCGTCCAAGAAACCGGTGTGGGCCAAGATGACGCCCAATATCACGCACATCGAAGACCCAAGCCGCGCCGCGTTGAAAGCCGGTTGCCAGGGCATCAGCGCCATCAACACGCTCCGCTGCGTCATGGGCATCAACTTGGAGACCTTGCGGCCCGAACCATCCGTTGAGGGCCTGAGCACTCCCGGTGGCTACTCCTCCAAGGCCGTCCGGCCCATCGCGTTGCGCATGGTCATGGAAATCGCGACCATGATGGCCAAAGAATTTCCCGGACGTTCTCTCTCCGGCATCGGCGGCGTGGAGACGGGCGGAGACGCCGCGCAATTTATCCTTGTCGGCGCCGACACGGTGCAAGTCTGCACCGGCGTGATGAAATCCGGCTACGAATGTGTCAAACCCATGCAAGACGAACTCCTTGCCTTCATGGAAAGACACAAGTTCAACACGCTGGCTGATTTCAAAGGCCGCAGCCTGCCCTATTTCACCACGCACTTCGATTTGGTGCAAAAGCAAGCCCAGCGCAAAGCCGCGCAGAAAGCGGCGGCTCAGAAGAAAGTCGTCAGTTCCGACGCCGAATGGAGTGGTGATTCCTTCGTTCAACAATCCAACGCCCTTTCTCATGATTAATTGAAAGATGTCGCATTTAGTTTTTATGCGATTAAGCCCGACTGACCACTTTCCACTCGGACAAATGAAGTATAGCCTGCCAGCACAATGATTACCAAAGTCATAATTAAGAGCCTGAAACGATTCCCGGAGGTTGGGCAGACATTCGACGAATTGGCTCGATTTCAACTCATCGTTGGACAGAATAATTCCGGAAAGAGCACACTACTGCATGCTCTGGCCATCTGGCAGTATTGTATTGATGAATGCCGGGCCGCTTCACGAAAGGGCGAGACGGGCATTCAGGTCTCACTTTCCAACTCAATATTGCTTTTCGTTTGGTAGTTGGCCTCGATGTATTGGTCGATCGTGCTGCGATTTTCAGGACGCAAAACTTCTACTCCAAACCAGTCCTTGATGTGCCTGTTAAGTTCGTCGAATCTCCTGCCTTCATCCTTGCCGCTCTGGGCTGTTCGAAGAATCAAATTACGCACTACACTGCCGGGTTGACCTTTGCCGACGAGTGCGCGAATGCGCCCTTCATTCAAATACAATTCGTGGTCGTCTATGTTTGACGTAGGTGGAACGTAAACGATCACAGGAAATACCGACTTGGCAGAATCCCTGTCTTGCCCGCGCCCGCCGTCCAAATTGTAGAAATTGGACCATCCTCCCACTGGAATGACCCAAACGGTTTCCTTGCTGCGATACCCCAATGCAATCGCGAAATTCTTC
>Ga0206819_10010_pt2 | contig 70481 bp, 61 predicted proteins | sample Alteio_BWOrgCont_87_FD_152855 | JGI IMG/M metagenome (GOLD analysis project Ga0206819, IMG submission 152855) | Enriched cells from forest soil in Barre Woods Harvard Forest LTER site, Petersham, Massachusetts, United States -... | ecosystem: Environmental > Terrestrial > Soil > Temperate forest >... | reverse complement strand
TCGGGCGCCGGAAGGTTGCGGCGGCTCGCGCCTTGTGTTGCGCGATTTGAATGGAGGCGAGCATCGCGCCGTCCATTCGTTGGAAGGCAACTAAGTTGCCGCCGGAATCGGCGACGGCCACGTTCATCTTCCAATTCCTCTGCTTGGCCTCTGCCACCGCGGCATGAATAACCGCCTGCGCCCGGTATAGCGATATCGGGAGCCCATACGGCACATCAAACGGCATTTCATCTGGGATGACATCGAGAGGGTTCGACGCGACCGGCGCTACAACGGCGATTTCTGCAGTGTTGCTTGACATAATTCTCCTCCGCAAGGCGGCAAAGTTATCTTTATAGAGATTAAAACCGCGTCCCACCGGGCCGCAGGTTAACCGTACTTCAGCGCGGTGCTCTGTCCGACTTCGATGATGTAGCCGTCGGGATCGCGGATGTAGCAGCGTATCTCGCCGTACTTGGGGATCGGCGGCGTGATGAACTCGGCTCCTCGACTTTTCCATAACTCATAGCAGGCTTGAATATCTGCGACGCGGAAGTTCATGAAGCTGTTAATGTGATTCGGGTCGGGCGTGCTGAGCGATACCGTCGGCTTATCTGGGGTCGGCCCGCCTCCAACGTTCAGAATCATCCAGATATTCGCCAGCTGAAGGTACGGAGGCGCGTTGCCGTCCCCCATCGTGAGAATGCGAGCGCCGAAGACCTTTTCGTAGTAGTGAGCCGACCGGTTGACGTCGGCCACGGTGAGGAAATGCGCGATGCTGATCCCCTCTTTCGGGGGCATTTCATAACTCTTCTGATCGATTTGCACGCTGCTCATTGATGGCTCTCCAATTCGGATTACCAGCGTTCATCCGCTGATTCCGGTTCTCTTGTATCTATGGCTGCGACCCATTAAGCCTGAAGAGGGAAGGCAAAACAATTGGACCAAGGTATCGCCCGATACTTTGGCATTGTGATTTCCGGGACCCTTTCAATACGTTCACCAATTTTCTCGGACGTGTTCAGCGCTGACTCATTTCTTCCCCGGGGTTCGTAATTGGGAGGGGCTGCCGCATTCCCACACTGGGATTCGGAGTATTTTTCCAGGGTACCCCCCTCCCCCACGCTCGTATGCAAAATCCAGAAAACAAACGACATACGCGTCTCTATCTTTGCGACTACCTGCTAGATCTTTGAGTTTAAAGGAGTTACACGCAAAATCTAGAGAACAGAGGAGTTACCAGCAAGCGCGAGCCTACGACCGTGCCGTTTTGGAACCGGGGTCGCCACGCGTTGGGAAGCGATGAACCGGCGTCTGAATTAGATTGTCAAAGATCCGTGATTATCTTTGAGATAATCTATGTTTCATTAGGTTATCGGAGTTGGGGTGGGGTAGTCAAGGATAAAGCGTCGCTGAGGACTGAGGTTCGAGAGACGCGCCGCGGAAATGCTGGGACAGACCAGACATTCGTAGTTTCTTGCTCAAATACTTCTCATGATTTCAGGAAATAGGGGATCGTCCCGTCTGTCCCCGGATTATTCTACTTGAATCGTTGCTCGTGGTCCGCCGTGACGGGTGAGGGATCACGAAGGAAGCTGATCAAGTCCTTAAGGCAGATGATCTCAAACCTTCGTTCACGATCTTGGTAGACTGCGTGAGTTGCCCCATATACGAATCTACTGGCGCCCTCATCCCGAATCAGTAAGCTAACAGTCCGGTACCGCTCACGGTACTGCTCGCCTATTTCCCAGCAGACAACGAGATTGACATCACCCGGATATTTCAGTTCTTTCTCAAAGTCAGCGATAAGCCCATCCAGGTCATACTTGAACTCGAGTACCATTGGCCTCGATTCTTTTTCGGTGATGTGGCGGTCGCTGACCCCGAGTTGCCGTTCGTTTCGCCTAAATCCGACGTCGTCTTTTCGCAGATATTGCGTCTTAAAGCAGCAGTCGTAACGCATTGCTCCCGAAGTTGCCAGGAACCTCAGGCCGGGAAGCACTCCCAGCCCGACGAGCTCATGAAATATAGCGATCACATCCTGTTCGCACTGCGGCACGGAGAGATACGCTAGCGCGTTGCTTCCGTGGACGAATTCGAAAGGATTCGCTTTACGATACTCTTCCTGCTTAACTTGCCACTCCCAGAGTTCGGTACTCTCGTTCAGGGTCGCGGCTCCAGTATCCTCTCGCATCAGGTGAAGGTATCGCTTAAAGACGTTAACGGCCTGGCGCGCGACCCTTTCAGATAGGCTTTTAATCTCGGGCTGAAACACCTTGCGACCCATGTCAGGGTTGCCATCCCTAAAGTGCACGACGACGTGCGTGTTGGCCTGATAGCCGATGGTTGAGGTCAGGGGAATCACATTAAGATCGCCCTGGATCATGTAGTCGCTGGCTATTTGTAAACCTCCCTTTATCAGCAAAGGGGATTTTCTGACCCTCAGTACTTCCTCTTGATATTGAGTCCATGACTTCGCCGAAGAGAGAAAGCAGCCGTACACCGACACGTCGTGGAGTCGAAGTAGTCTCTGTTCATCTTCATTGAAGGTCTTGCTCCAGAACGTGCTGTCTTCATCCAATAATTGCTCGGATGACCAAACCTCCCAGACAGCGCTCAGGTTGCGCAGCGTACCGGGCAGGCGCGCAACGTCGCCGTCCACTTCATGCAATGACTTTTGCGCATCCGAGACTGTACACACGCGCGGGAGTACTGCCTCCATTTCGTGGGGCCAAAAATACTCAATTCTGTCGCTTTGGAGTTCTGTTACCGTGCCGGCCGAATTACGCACCCGCAGGTTTACCTTGACTCGTGGCGGCGTCTTTCCCGCTAAGTACATGCCCCCGAGCGGAGTGCGCATACGCAGGATTTGGGTCCACTGTTCCGCACTGGTTGCGCCCCACCATGTCAAGTCGGGTTTTCCACCTAACAGGATTTCCACGCACGTGCCCGCCTGCTCGCCGATCAACTCGGGCACCTTGTACGCGATCGACTGGAGCTTCGGCCTTCTGTGGGAATCGGAAGGATCTTCGACCCAGTCCCGCCCGCCCGGAAGCTGCACCGCCAATTCGATCCCGTTCTTGAGGGTGAACACCTGTATGTTTGTGAAGCCGTACGCCAGAAATGTAGCCCCGACCCCCTTATGTCCGCGAGCTTCCTTCCGCACTTTAAAGCTTACCGAAGGGCGAAAACAGTATCGGAGTTCGCGTTCGTCCATACCGATGCCGTTATCTGCAACTCGGACTCGCCCCTCAGCGATGTCGACGCAGACAACAAGCCGGGGCTGAAATTGATCCCCCCTCTTAATCCTGGCGTCTATGGCGTCAAGCGAGTTCTGAAAGATCTCCGAGAATACGTCGAAGTAACCCGTGTAGCTCTTGAGAATGTTCGATACGATCCGCTTCGTTGCCTCTTCGAATAGAGTCCTCTCTTCACTGCCTATTCCGGCGCCCTCAGACAGGGGATCAAACCCATCCAACGAAGTTGGGTCACTCATATGTTCCTCCATTAGTGCGGGAAGTGAGGAAAGTCCGCAGTATACTACCCCGCGTCTTTCAACGCGAAGATTTGGCCGGGTGCCCCATTTGAAACAAAGGACTTACGGGGCCGGCGATTCAGGCTGACCCGACGGTCACGGCCCTCGGCACACACCGCCCCTAAGAAAACCCTCTGGTCGGTTTCGACCTATGTCCTATAATCAGGATGTGCTAACCGAAGAAGACAAGCAGTGGATCAGCCAGCGATTAGAGAAGGTGGAGACCGCTCTTCTTACCGAGTTTCACAAATGGGCATCCCCAGTGGAATTGCGTCAGAAGAGCCACGCCGCAGCAATTCGCGCACTGGATACCGAGGTTGAGGCTATCTCAGACCGGTTGAAAAATCTGGAAGGCCGCTAATCAAGGCAGGCCCGCTCGTCATCCTCTTTCAAACTAAACTCTGAATCAAGCCAGCGCTCCACCGATTTCTGCTCCCGCCAACGGATACATTGGCGTGAGCCGGGGCTTATGTGAGTTGTAAGTCAAAAGCCCCACTTCTCGCGGAGAACGCGAGAAATGGGGCACCCGAGTCAAACGGCTACACTACATTCATCGACCCAAGATGCGGTCGATCTGCCGAAGATGGTTCAAGTCGTGGGCTGCTTCCAAGCGGACAAACTCCTCGACCGTTTGCCGTCCGCGTACCTCGTGAACTCCGTAGCACTCCAGCCACCGTGCGCGTGGGATCGACTCCAACAGTCGCAGGTTGCTCTCGCGCAGCGCCCGAAAGACCCGCGCCGAAAGGGTCGCTTCTTGCTGCGCGTAACCCAAGCGCTCTGCCCATATGTCCTGATCCCACCAGGTTAAGGCCACGCCCGGATTCGCCAGCATGTTTCGCAATCGCCACCCCATCGCCAGTTCCGCGTCCGCCAAGTGCGCTACGATCTCGGCGATTGACCATTTTTCAGGTGCAGGACGCCGGATCAAGTCCTCGGGCGTGACATCGCGCAGTCGCCGTTCGAGTTGGGATGGAGTGGCTTGTTGGACGCCGAGGGGCTCCTGATCGGCGAGATAGCTTAGGACCCGAGTTCGGTATGCTTCGAACGTCTCTGCCATTGGTCCTCCCAGTAGAGTGCACGTGCGAGGGAATACGGAGACAGAATACGGACAGACGGGACATTCACTAATTTCCATTGCCGAAAAATGAAAAACGTCCCGCCTGTTCCCGGTTTCCTTCCGATTCTTATGCCGCTGAAACCGACTTCTTTTTCGCGTCGAGCGCGGGTAGAAGAAGTTTCAGAAGCGCTTGATCGGAGAACGGGTTCTGACCTGAGATCAGCTCGCGATCTTGAAGGACGTAGCTCCCCCATGGAGCGACCACACTCACGTCACCGCTCGCCGTACGCAAAGCGAAGTCCGGGTAGAAGAGAACCTTACCACCAATCTCAAGGGGCTCCCGCTGCTGCTCTTCCGCTGTCGAAAAGATAGTCATCTTATATCCAGCATAGACCCAGCCTTTCGCCTTTGCGTGGGCTCCGGCGGTATCGCCCGCCGCCAGCGCGGCGACAAACTCCTTCGAATTCGGAAGCGCCGAGAGTAGTGAAATCGGGCCATGGCAGAGCACTGCGGTAGGCTTGGACGTTTCATGGAAGTGTCTCATCACGGTGCCAGCGTCGGGATCATCGAGAAGATCGATCATCGGGCCATGGCCGCCGGGGACGAAAACAGCGTCATATTGATCCAGGCCCGATGCGATGACATCCGAGATACGGGATGGATCTCTAAGGCCGGTCAGGCCATCGCGGAATAGCATATAGTCCTCAAGCTTGGCCGCGTCCCCACCGAAGAAATCGGCGACCTCTGAATGCACATCCACTTGGGGCGTGTTGCCTTTGGGGTTGGCGAAGGTGATTTCGTAGCCCTCCTTCATGAGGGCGCGAACCGGAACCGTGAGTTCGTTGAGATAGTAGCCGGCGCCCTTATAAACCTTGCCATCTTTCAAGGGCAAGCCGCGACCGCTTGACACTAGTACCAGGACTTTTCCTCTTGTTGCCATTTTGTTCTCCTTTTTGAAATTGAGTTTGTTTCCTGAGATCGCCGCGATTGATGTGGCTTATGGCTGCGGAAATCCGAACATCAGCCACGATTGGTTGGCTACCCAATGCGGGTATAGCTCTGTCATCTGATCAAACAGCTCCTGGTCGGACTTGGCGGCTTTCTGCACCCGATCGAAGTCCTGCAGGTAACGCTTGGTATCTTGAATCGCCGAGGGAGAGTCGGGCGCGCCCGGCTTCTTGTGACCGGCGACAACCATCGCCGGGTTCAGCGCGGCTAACCGGTCGAGCGCCGCGATCCAATTCTTTCGGCTCTCAGGTGTGGTGTCGCCGACGTACATGCGGCATTGGTTGTACACAACGTCGCCAGCGACGATCAAGCCGATCGATGGAACGTAGAGAGACGTTGTATCCGCGCTATCGGTGTGGCCCTGCTCGATGATGCGCAATTCCTGGCCCTCGAGGGTGAACTTGTCGTCCGCGTAGGGTTCAGGGGCAACCAACTTAGTGGGCACTTGCCCAGGAAAGCAGCGGCGAGCCAGCCGCTCCACTGTGGGAGTGAAAGAGATCTGCATGGCGTCCACCGTCTTGGGTGTCGCTATCGCCCGAGCGCCAGGGAAGCGGTCGAGCAGAATGCTCAGACCGTAGAAGTGATCGAAATGGGCGTGCGTTATGTAGATGGTCTCGAGGTTGCGGTTGTGCAGGGCAACCCAATCCGCGAGAGCCTCGGCCTCAGCCACGGTCATCATTGCATCTACCAGCACTGCGTCGTTCTCGCCGAAGATTAAAGTCGAAGTGATCGGGTCAAAGCCGAAGGCTTCGCCGAAAGGCTTTGGCCGCTCGCCGACCATAGTCTTTCCCGGAGCGGTAAAAACGTTCACACTTAGTGAGTTCGACTCAGGCATGTTCGACGCGGCCGGCGCGGTCACACGGGCGGTCTCTTTCGGTCCATTTGTGCCGGCCATTTGGTAATCCTTTCGCTTTGGTCCGGGATGCAGATTCTTATTGAACCTGCAGCGTGAGACCATCAAAACAGATGCGGGCGCTTTGAACAATTGGACGATGGTATCGGTTGCATCTTTGTGCTGGGCGGCGCGTCAGGTAGATTCGTGGCAGCTAGTGTAAAAGCGATTCCCAGTTGGCCGGAACTTTTCCGGCGGGTCCAGGTACAGGCTGATTTGCCGGGTGCGCGTGCGGGGGAAGCAATTCCGCACCCTTGGTCATGTCCTGCGTCTCGTAATCGTAGAACCAGTGCTCACCCGGCTCGAAGCTGGCAATGATCGGATGCCCTGTTGCCGCGGCATGTTTTGATGCGTGCTGACTGGGAGAACTGTCACAGCAGCCAATGTGGCCACACTGCGCACAGCGACGGAGATGGAACCACCAAGCTTTCGGCGACGCCAGGCATTCCACACATCCGTCGCCACTTGGTTTCGAAGCGGGATTAATTCCGCGGTGATCTTTTTTCATTGTGGTTTCTCCTTTAGACGTTGCATGTCCAACAGAGCTCAAGGGACCAGCAAGATTTTTCCGACACCACCTTTTTCTGCCGTCGCTTGAGCCTCGGCCGCTTTGCTGAGTGGCAGTTTCTGGCTAATCGGGATTATCAGCTTGCCATCACGCACCGCTTCCGCCATGAACTCGAGCGTTTTCCTGTCGAATTTCGAGAATACGTGTACGACTTTTACGGATGGGTACTTTGCCGCGTTCTGTGGCGCCTCGACAACCGAAGCGTACACTCCTCCCGCCTTGACCTTAGCGATCAACTTTTCGGCGGTTTTTCCGCCGACCGCATCCGCAACCGCATCGAGCGGCGGAAGATTCGCAATCGCGGTGTCGTCGTCGGTTGCGACCACCTGATCCACGCCCGTCGTCTTCGCCTCATCGGTCTGCTTCTTCAAGACCCCCGCGCTTACAGTCGCTCCGCGCGACTTCGCAGTGAATACCGCCGAACGCCCGACATTTCCCACAGCACCAACGACGAGAACCGTCTGGCCCGTTTTGATTTCCGTAACCGACATAAGCTGGTTGCCAGTAATCGTTGCCAGCGGCAGTGCCGCCGCCTGGATCAAATCGAGACCCTTGGGAACCTTCGCCAGAACCGCTGCTTTCACGACGCAAAGTTGGGCGTACGTATTGTCCGCCATGGCGAACACCTGGTCACCGACGGAAAAGCCCTCGACTCCCGGCCCAAGCTCGACCACAGTCCCCGCCATGTCGACTCCGATGAGGCTGGGGAACTTCATGGGATAAAAATCCTTGGTTAATCCAGCACGCCGCTTGTAGTCGATTGGATTCACGCTCGCGGCGGCGACCCGCACCAGTATCTCGCCCGGACCGGGCACTGGATCGGGATAGTCCTCGAACTTCAGTACTTCCGGACCGCCATATTCGTGGACAACGATAGCTTTCATAATTGGCCTCCTCAGGTACGGTAGCTCTTTTCTATCGTTCTTTTCCTTTCTTTTGAGGATGAGTGCCAAGGCTGTGCCATGACGTTTCCGCGAGGTTGACGTTGTAGTGCTTTGCGGCTTTCTCGATGTTCGCGAACGCCAACGCGCGGTCGGCATCGGAGACATCGATAACTTGATCGAAGCGCGCTACCGCGTTACGCACATGCTGTGCGTCAGTCATCGGTTCTTTACGCTGCTTGGGAAATGCGTAGACGCTGTCGGGCAAGTCGCTCTGCGTCGTCAGCTGTCCGTGTTTCTCGTGAGGTTTCCAGGTTGCTTCCGGCATGTCTTTGCCATCCTTTCTATAAACGTCTGAGCACAGGGTAAGGGTAGTGTCGGCTCCTGCACCAGGGCGACTAAAGAGAATCAGTTCACGCGAGAATCCATGCAGGTTACAACTACGGTTTTGGGGGCCGGCGGCTTCCCTGGCTTTGGATTATAGTTTCTTGCATGGTTGCGATTCGCTTTTTATCGACGATACTCATTATCGTTCTCCTGACAGTTTATCTGCAAAATCGCTCTTGTGACCGGATCGGTTGCTACGAATGGATTACAACCGAGGTGCCGCGGCGAATCAATTGGACGATGGTATTGGCGATACTCTCGTATCGGCCCTGCTATCGCGTTTTCACATCCCTGTGTGATCCACCCCAAACTGTGTAGGTCGTCATTTCTGTCGGTGAAGGTAATGGATGTCAGCCGCCCGACAGAGGAGCGTGGGGTGCCTGGTCAAAAGTCCAGGAAGGCGGTCGGTGGGTTCGTCTCTGAGCAGGTCGTCAGTTGCTCCCGGCATCCAAGTTTCTGGCGTCCGAAGAGACTGCCAATGTGAAATGGAAAATCGCTCCGCGAGGATGGTTGTCCATGGCCCAAAGCCGGCCTCCGTGAGCCTCAATAATGGTTTGGCTGATACGAAGCCCCATACCGGTACCGTGTTCCTTGGTGGTAAAGAAGGCGTTGAATATCTGGCCAGCCTGGTTGGGGGGCAATCCGACGCCGGTGTCTTCGACCGATACCAGAAGCAGTTTGTCGCTATGATTCTGAGTGCCGAGGGTGAGTTGACGCGGGCCATCGACGGCCTTCATTGCGTCGATGCCGTTGATCATGAGGTTCATTAATACCTGCTGCAACTGGATGCGGTCTGCCACAATGAGCGGCTGATCGGCCGCGAATTTTGTCTGTACGGAAACCGAGTGCTGGGTGGCCTCGTTGTGGAGAAGAATTTCCATCTCTCGAATCATCTCGTTGAGGTTGAGGCGTTCCTTGGTCACTACGCCTTTTCTGAAGAACAGCCTGACCCGGTTGATGATTTCTGCTGCCCGGTTTGCATCACGAATTATCAATGAAGCCGCAGCCCGAGCGCCTTCGATGTCAGGCTGCTCGCGATCGAGGCGGCGCATGCAGGTAGAAGCGTTGGTGATGGCACCACTGATAGGTTGATTAATCTCGTGCGCAAGGGAGGCAGAGAGTTCTCCCATTGTGGTTACGCGATTCGCGTGCGCGAGATCTGCCTGCGCTTTGCGTAATCCCTCTTCGGCACGTTTTCGGTCCTCTATATCGATGCCGGTACCGTACCACTTGACTATTCTTCCCAGGGCGTCACGCAAGGGTACGTTGCGCACCAGCAACCAGCGATAGTCGCGCTGTGCGGTCCAGATGCGCGCTTCAATCTCGACGGGTTCTCCCGCGGCCAATGCCGACGTCCACTTGGTGATGTATCGAGTGCGATCATCCGGATGAATGATCGATTGCCAGCCGGATCCAAGCAATGCGTCGATCGACAGTCCGGTGGATTCAAGCAAACGCTGGTTGATGAAGTCGACTGAACCATCCGGCAGAGTGCTCCACACATGGGCGGGAATGGTGTTGATCACGCGGCGGAGCCGGTCCTCACTGCTCTGCAAGCTTGCATAGAGTTCCTGCAATTGCCGGGCTGTATCATTAAATACGCCTCCCAGCTGGGCAAGCTCATCCTCTCCCTGGACGGCAACCCGATGGTTGAACTCTCCTCGTGCCAACATTTTTGAGCCTTCGACTAATTGTTCAAGTGGCCGCGTAATGCTGCGCGTAATAACGAGTCCCAAGGTTCCGGCGATCAACAGCGTGAGAACGACTGTGGCCGGCACGACAATAAAAATCCAGTGCTGCACCTCGCGGATATTGGTTGCGGCCTGGGTATGTTCCGTCTTTACCTCGCGGTCAACTCTTTCCACCAATGCAGAGGTCGAAAATTCGAGTGGGCGCAACTGGTTGGCGAGGCGCAATTGCACGGCGTTCCAATCGCCCGCTTCGGCCAATTCGATCATCGACGCGGTTTGCGATTGGAGGGTCGACTGAACGACCGCGAGTGTGGCGAGAATCGTCGGGTCCGAGGCGTTGTCGGAATGCACGGCCAGCAGCGCACTTTTGGCGCTTCGCATGTCCTTGGCAAAGACCTCATTCATCGACTGAGTCTCTGCCTTGAGACGTCCGGCGTTTTTTGCGTTCGCGAGCGACTCAAGCGTGTCGCGAAATTTCAAGAGGTCTGAGTGAACCCGTAAGACAGTTACCAGTTCTTCGTCATACTGATTCAGCCGCTCGGCTTGCTTCTGGACGATGCGGAATTGCCATAGAACGATTACGTCCCCGGCTAAGGTCGAAAGGATGATCAGCGCGAAGCACAGAACCAGACGTGGGCCGATGTTGAGTCGCAGTCGATTCATTTTAGTGCGAGCCTGTTGCGGTCTGAACACTGCCGCCATTCATAATTCGAACGAGTTCACTCTCTAGAGCCGCGGCCGAAGCTGGAGCTGTGGACTCGCGCGCGAGCACAGAGTGAAGTGCATGGGAGTAGGCTTGGGAGACCGCCTCATAGTTTGATCCGGCAACCACCGACGGGCGCAAAACGACAGCGCTCCCGGCCGACTCTCCGGGCGTGCACCACCAAGGGTAGATTTTTGCCATCACGAGTGGGACTTCAAAGTACTGCACCCTTCGGCCCGGCTTTTCAAGATGAGGCGAGGCCAGGGTCTGTGCCTGTTTGCGAATGAGGAACTGGATGAGCTGGACGGCTTCGGCGCGGTGAGCTGAAGTGCGAGAGATTCCCAAAGAGTAGGCTCCGAGGGTTGCCACTCGCGCGCTCTTTCCAGCGGGGACGCTGGTCACTCCAGCTTGGTCGCGGAACGGTTTATCTGCTGCGCCAACCTCATAGGTTAAGGACCATCCGAGCTGAAAGGCAGCCCCACCGGAGCGCCAGAATTTATTCTCTGCGTCCGTAGCCGTGTAAGAAACCACGCTTGGAGGCGAAATCCAACCCACCCAGTGGGCGGCTTGTTCCCAGGCCTGAACAACATTGCGATTGTTGATGCTGACCTTGCCGTCGGGCTCGATGATATGGCCGCCTCCTTCCGCTGCTTGCCATTCAAGTCCTTCGCCGATCAGCTGTTCGCTTTCCGATGTGATTGCGCCAGACCAGACAAACCCCCAAAAATCTTTATTCCCTTTTGCGCGCTCCCCGGCCTGGATCCGGAGGGCCATCTTCTCCAGCTCATCCCAGGTTCTAGGTGGTGTCGTGTACCCGTAGGCGGCGAGCAGATCCGCCCGATAAATCAAAACCTGCACATTGGGGTTATAGGGCATTGCCACAAGTTTCCCCTGGATCATGTAGCTTTCGATGAGGTCGCGATCCTGCGAGGGAATCTCTGCGGCAAAGTAAGGTTGCAGGTCGATGAGGTATTCACCCATGGTTCCGGCCCAGATCGTATCGACACTATAAACGTCAGGGGACGGGGCACGGCTGCGGAGCAAATCGATGGCCAGATCGAGTTTGGATCCGTTGTCTTCTGGTGTTGAAAGATCGTTGACGCGAATGCCTGTTTCCCGCGTGAATTCCTGCAAGACGTCCGAGATCATCCGATGGTCGCCAGGAACTCCCTGGCCTTCAGCGTCGAGAAATGTTATGGTCACGGGCTGCGCGGACTTATGACAGCCGGAAAAAAGAAACGCCGACAGCAGAATTCCACCCATCCCCAAGTGTCGGAAGCGATGGGATGCAAACCAACGCCGATCGGCGCAGCGTATTGCATGACTCATTGTCCAGATTTGGATGGATAGGGGAAGCAGTTTTCGCCGCCTTTGCAACATTACGAATAAGCGATGGCGTACACATCTCGCACATCAATCGATTCCTTGTACGCACGGACGAATGGTAGCAGAAATCGCGAGCGGGCGTCCCAAGCCCGCCGTACCCTGGTACGTCCGGCATACCAATTGATGGTGGACACGAAAGCGGATGCCCACAATCCGCCGGGCCGGGACTATGAAAGGTCCCTGTATTCAATGGCCGACTAAATACTGAGTTGTTAGGGTCGCGGAGAAAAGCGTTGAGGGCAGGACGGCTCCCCTGGATCCTGACTTGTCCTCGCTTATGCCGCACAGGACAATACAAACAATCCCAGGCAAAAACCAATTAAGCGCCTACGCAGGCCCGAATAACAGCTCCGAGGACGCTCCTGGAATAGAACATCAGAACTCCTGCGACAACGGCATTCTGTAGTGTCACACATGCCAAATGTCGAGTTCCCGCAAGCCCGACTCTGTGTCGCGGCTGCTGTCTCGGGGATTGGGGTAGGCCCTGGTGGTTAGGGAAAACCGCGTTTGGTCGAACTTCGATCACTCCGTATTGCCCACGTTGCATTTCTTCGGTCACGATTGCTGTTTTGTTCTCTGACATATAAGCCGCTTCCTTCTGGACCAATCGATGAGCCGATTAGGCCAGAAGCTCGGAGGGCAATCCATTGGACAATGGTATTGATCGATACCTTCGCATCAGTCGGGTCGACGATTGCGTTACTTGAGAAGACTAATGGCGTGATGGTTTAGTGAAACCTCGGATACCTTTTGAACGTGGCTGAGTGCAAATCGGTAGGAGTGTCGAGGTAACCCAGTGAGATGTTGGGGCACAAAATCTCGTAATGAACGTGGCATCCGTTGTTGCTGCAGGGTATCCGCAGAAGTAGTTGGCGGGATACGCCGGCAGAAGAGTGAGCGAAGCATCCCCTCAAATAGATCAACGCAAGTTTCAAGTCTGAGCAGCCAGAAGTCTCTTGCGGACTCACCTCGGCTTAACCGCAGTCAAGCCAGGTGAATGGGCGGGCTGGCAGGCCGGAGCTTGGCCGCCATCCTCACTAAGTCGGCGAGGGAATTCGCTTTCATTTTTTGCATAACCTGCCCGCGGTGTGCCTTCACCGTGATTTCGCTGATGCCGAGTTCGCCGCCAACTTGTTTGTTCAGCAACCCTGAGACGACTAAGGTCATCACCTGCCGTTCCCGGGAAGTAAGCGATGCGTAACGGTCCCGGAGTTCTTGCATCTCTGCGTTCTGAGCGAGGGCGAGACTACTCCGTTGGATGGCGTTTCGGATGGCGCTCACCAAGGCGTCGTTATTGAGCGGTTTGGTTAAGAATTCCAGCGCGCCAGCTTTCATGGCCTGCACCGACTTCGGCACATCGCCATGGCCGGTAATAAAGATGATTGGCATGTCGGTGCGTTCAACCGCCAACTGTTTCTGCAGTTCAAGACCGTCCAGGCCCGGAAGTGAAACGTCGAGAACAAGACAGCTCGGGACGCGTTTTCTCGGGTGGTCGAGGAATTCTCGTGCGGACGCGAAAATCTCCGGCTTCCAGTTCTCATCCCGGACCAACAGTTCCAGCGATTCACGCACAGACACGTCATCGTCGACGATGAACACGATGGGGGTGGGACTCGTCATCGGTAAGGCCCTTACTGCAGAACCAAGCGTTCGCGCCATATTCATTGTATCCCCCTAAAGACTAACGGTGGACTCAAATGGCTTGCAGTGCGGTCTTGATTGCCGCAAGCAAAGCTGCGTCACTAAATGGTTTGATTAGAAACCCCGCTGCGCCCTGCTCCAACACTCGAGCACGAATTGTTTCGTCTTTTTGACCGGTGATGAATATGGTTGGGATCTCTTCTCCGCGACGCTTAAGCTCCCGGTGAAGTTCCGGTCCACTCATGCCTGGCATTGCGATATCCAGAATCAAACAGCTAGTCTCATTGACAGAACCGGACGAGAGAAACTCTTCCGCAGAGGAAAAAGCTCGAGCTGCAAATCCGAACTCCTTAATAAGATCGGGCAGCGACTCGCGGATCGACTCATCATCATCAACCACGGATAGAAGTAGACGTTCGATCCCGCTTCCGCCCTGAAAGGACTTCATGACGAGATCATGCGGCATCGAATCAGGGACGTCCATTGTACTTTGGTATTGGTTCTCCCCACGCGTGAGCGACCAGCTTGATTGCGCAGGCTTCGGCGACGAATCAGTCCCGTTGACCGGGCTTTGGCGTGACCGCGCGGGAACGCTTTTCAGCAATCTGTGCCCGTATGTTCAGTCCATATTTGATGGCGACCGATACGTTCGTCCAATAGATTCGTCATTGTGATTCTGGCTTAATCGGGGTCACTGACCGGAGGAATGCTGAACGACGATTTGGCCAACGAATAGGGAGGAAATATGTCAACACTGAATGCGTCTCTCAGCAGCGGGCCGATCAGCGGCCCGAGCGTTGAGAAAATGGCCGTAAAGCTGGAGGTGGTCGTCATCCCGGTCGCGGATGTTGACCGCTCGAAGGAGTTCTACACCAAGCTTGGGTGGCGGCTCGATGCCGACTTTCCGTTCAATAACGGTTTTCGGATTGTGCAGTTCACGCCGCCTGGCTCGGGCTGCTCGGTTCAGTTTGGCTCGAAGATAACATCCGCCGCGCCGGGCTCGGCGCAGGGCCTTTACCTGATCGTCTCCGACGTTGAGGCAGCACGGAAAGATCTTGTCGCGCGCGGTGTTGAGGTGAGTGAAGTGTTCCACCCCGGAACGCCCGGCGCTCAGTTCCAGATCGGTGGCAGCGGTCGAGTCAGTGGGCCAGCACCCGAGCATGCCACCTACAACTCGTTCGCTACGTTTCGTGATCCCGACGGAAATGGATGGCTGTTTCAGGAAATTACAACCCGCCTGCCCGGCCGAGGATTTAGTAATTTGGATGTCGCGACGCTGGCCGAGCTCTTACAAGAGACTGAGAAACATCATGGCGAATACGAACCTACCGCTCCGAAGCATCATTGGTGGGACTGGTATTCCGCCTACATTGTTGCGCGCGAAAACGGCAGGACCCCCGAAGAGGCAGCTAGGGACGCCAAGATCCACGTAGAGGGGGCGCGTTGACCTCCACGACGAAGCACTTTGACGCAATCATTATCGGGACGGGCCAAGCGGGCCCGCCCCTAGCGGCGCGGTTTGCGGCTGCCGGCAAAACCGTTGCTATTATCGAGCGCGATAAATTTGGCGGCACATGCGTGAATACGGGATGCATTCCGACGAAGACGCTTGTGGCAAGCGCCTATGCGATCCATCTTGCCCGCCGGGGTGCGGAATATGGTTTCGTCACGGGTGATGTGCGCGTGGATATAAAGCGGGTGAAAGCCCGCAAAGATGCAGTCTCCGGGAGATCAAGCAAGGGAGTCGAGGAGTCTCTCCGAGGAACGGGGAATTGTACGGTCATTCAGGGTCAGGCGCGCTTTCAGTCGTCGAACACCGTCGTGGTCAACGATGAAGTCCTGGAAGCCGACAAGATCTATATCAATGTTGGCGCGCGGGCCCGTATTCCCGACATGCCAGGGATTCATGATGTCCCCTTCCTTACTAACTCATCGCTGATGAACATCGATTTCTTGCCCCAGCATTTCATCATCGTGGGCGGAAGTTATGTTGGACTGGAATTCGCTCAGATCTATCGCCGATTAGGAAGCGAAGTTACGATAGTTGAAATGGGACCGCGCTTGATTGGACGTGAAGACGAAGACGTCTCCCAAGCTGTGCTCGAAATCCTGGAAGCTGAGGGCGTACACGTTCGGCTGAATGCGAAATGCATCTCGCTGGCGAAACGGGGTGACGGTGTCGCCGTCCAGATGGAATGCAGCGAAGACCCGAAGGAAGTGGTAGGCACGCACGTGCTCCTGGCGGTCGGACGTGTCCCCAACACGAGCGACCTGGGTCTCGAACAGGCCGGGGCCAAGACCGACGCACGCGGCTACATTATTGTTGACGATCAATTGCAAACTAATGTGCCTGGCATCTGGGCTTTGGGCGATTGCAATGGCCGCGGCGCCTTCACGCATACTTCTTATAACGACTACGAGATCGTTGCCGACAATCTCTTCAACGCTGACCACCGCCGGGTTTCCGACCGAATCCAAGCCTACGCCCTATATATCGATCCGCCGCTAGGGCGATGCGGCATGACGGATGCAGAGATACGGAAATCCGGGCGTCGTGCCCTCGCTGTGAAATATCCGATGATTCGGGTGAGCCGGGCTTACGAAAAAGGGGAGACCCAAGGTTTCATCAAAATTTGCGTCGATGCCGAAACGAAGCAAATTCTGGGGGCTGCGATTCTTGGAGTCGGAGGCGATGAAGTGATTCACGTTCTGCTGGACGTCATGTATGCGAAGGCGCCGTACACGGTGATCCAGCGCGCAATGCATATTCATCCGACGGTTGCGGAATACCTGCCGACCATCCTGGGCAAACTGGAACCGTTCGCCTAGGGAAGAATATGGCCAAATCTGAAAATCGAGAAAAGGTATAGCGTGATGCTGTGGCTGAGAACGATTGGAGTTCGATGGGGAACGGGATACATATTTCCTCGTGGAGTTGGTACTGGCAGAGCGGCCGAGGATCGAGCTGGGATCTTTAAAACGAAAGGTTGTTTATGTCAGGCAAGAAAACAGCCATTATAACCGGAGCATCGGGGGGCATCGGCGCTGGCTTGGTCGACGGGTTTCTGAGGGAAGGTTATAACGTCGTGGCGACGTCTCGCGACGCCAATCGGAAGTTGACTGCCTCAGGCAGCCTGATTCTCCTCGATGGCGATATCGGCAAGCCGCAGACCGCTGTTGAGGCGGTCGAAGCAGCAATCAAGAACTTCGGAACGATCGACGTTTTGGTGAACAACGCTGGCATCTTTCTGACCAAGCCTTTCACTGACTTCACTGCCGAGGACCTCGACGCTCTTGTCTCGACTAATCTGGCCGGATTCTTCTACATCACGCAATGCACCGTGAAAGAGATGTTGAAACGGAAATCGGGATGCGTTATCAGCATCACTGCCGCGCTCGCCGACCGGCCAATCGCCGGCGTGAATGGCTCGGTTTCGATGATCACGAAGGGTGGGTTGAATTCAGCGACGCAGAATCTCGCAATCGAGTATGCAAAAGACGGTATCCGCTTTAATGCCGTGGCCCCGGGCGAAGTGGATACGCCGATGCACGCGGATGATCCCAACGGTGCGACGTCGCAGCCGACTAAGAAAAAAGCGACAGTAAAGGATGTTGTCGATGCCGTTCTTTACCTGACGCAGGCAGGCCATGTCAGCGGAGAGATTCTCCACGTGGATGGTGCCGCTCCCGCTCGTCGTTGGTAAAAAGTAAAAAGGCTTTAACTAGACGCTGGACTTCGACGAGATACGAATGCCCCGATTGCTCTCAGTGAATGTCGGTCTTCCGCGCGACGTGACGTGGAACGGCAAGACTGTCCGCACCGCGATCTGGAAATCTCCGGTTACGGGACGGCGAATAGTGCGCAAACTCGATATCGATGGCGACGGCCAAGGCGATCTCGCTGGCCATGGTGGGGAGCAGCGCGCCGTTTTTGTTTATCAGATGGATTCTTACCATTACTGGGAGCAGTTTTTAAGCCGCAACGATTTTACTTTTGGTCAGTTCGGAGAAAACTTCACGGTTGATGGACTTCTTGATAACGAGGTCTGCATCGGCGATCGCTATCGTATTGGCGATGCAATATTGGAAGTGACACAGCCGCGCGTAACCTGCTACCGCGTCGGTATCCGCATGAATGAACCTCGAATGCCAGCCCTGCTCGTAGCGCATCACAGACCAGGATTCTACTTTCGCGTGTTGCAGGAGGGAGAAGTTGGTGCGGGCGACGAGATTGTAAAAATCGCCGACGGTCCGGAAAAAATAACGGTGGCCGACACCGATGCTCTCTTGTACCTGCCCGGAGCTTCTCGCGAGCAATTGCAACGCGTGCTGCGGATTCCTGCCCTCAGCAAAGGTTGGCAGGGTTCGTTCCAAGCAATGCTCGAACAAGATCTGGGCTTCAAAACTACGGCGGGGAATCCGGGACTCGCGAATGAAGAACCAGCGCCAGCGTGGCCTGGATTTAGACAGATGCGAGTCGCGGGTATCCATAAGGAAAGCGCCAGCGTAACTTCCTTCGTTCTGGCGCCGATCGATGGGCAGCCTCTTCCTCTCTGCCGAGCAGGTCAATTTGTGGTTTTGCGCTTGCGTCTCGATCCGGGCAAACCGCCCGTTCTTCGCAGTTATTCGTTGTCTGATCTGCCGGCAGCCGATCATTTCCGCATCAGCGTCAAGAGTGAATTGAACGGGATTGGAAGTTCATTTCTGTGCAACCGTGCGCGAGAAGGCGATGTGTTTGATGTTAGTGCGCCACGCGGCAGCTTCACTCTGCGTCCCGGCCAGAATCCTGTGGTTCTTCTGAGCGCTGGAGTGGGCGCGACGCCCGTGATGTCGATGCTGCACGCACTCGCCGCTGAAAAGTCGCAACGGGAAATCTGGTGGATCTACGGAGCGCGCAATCGCGCCGACCATCCATTTGCAGAAGAATCGCGTTCATTACTGAAACAGCTCTCTCGCGGACGAGGATACATCGTGTACAGCAAGCCCACTGCAACCGACCAAGTCGGGGCAGACTTCGATGCTCCCGGGCGCATCGACACGGCCTTGCTGGAGAGAATTGGCGTCTCACGGGGCAGCGACTTCTATCTGTGTGGCCCCTCTTCATTCCTGCACGACATGCGCGATGGGCTGCAAAACTGGGGTGTGCTCGCCGGAAATGTGCACATGGAAACCTTCGGTTCTCTCGAGTCTATTACACCTGGTATGGCAGAGGTTGCTCACACTCCTCACCTGCCACAAGGGGTGCCCGGATCTGGACCTTCGGTGTCGTTTGCGCGCAGCGGGATTACTGCCGCTTGGAATCCGAAATTCAGAAGTCTGCTTGAACTGGCGGAAGCGTGTGATGTGCCGGTCCGATGGTCGTGCCGGATTGGAGTCTGTCATACCTGCATGACTGGTCTGATTGACGGAGCGATTATTTATAATCCCGAGCCGCTGGAGAAGCCAGCCCCCGGGAACGTGCTCGTATGTTGCTCGCAGCCGAGCGCGGGTGTCACTCTTGACCTTTGAGAGAAGGTATCGAGAGAAACGGGAGGAGTTTAATTATGCGTGCTGATATTGTCCCGGGTGGCATTTTTCCCGACTACGAACTGCCCGATCACACGGGCCAACTGCGCAAGCTCAGCGAGTTGCAGGGCGAGGATCCCCTAATTCTTACGCTTGCGCGCGGCCACTATTGCCCGAAGGAGCACCAGCAGCATTTGGAACTGGCCGCGTTCTATCCGAAGATCGCGGTGGCGTACACTCAGATCGCCACAATCACGACCGACGATCACCACACTCTGCAAGAGTTCCGTGCGTCGCTTGGGGCCCAATGGACCTTTCTTTCCGACCCCGACCGAAAGATTCAGAAGGATCTCGACATTCAGGAGTACACCGACCCCGAGAACAACCCGATGATCCCGCATACCCTCGTGCTCAAGCCGGGCCTCGTGATTTACAGCATTTATAACGGCTACTGGTTTTGGGGCCGTCCATCGGTCATCGATCTTTGGCACGACCTGCGAGTTGTGACGAGTGAAATCCGCCCGGACTGGGATCTGAGCAAACCTGGACTCCGTGAGGCATGGGATGCGGGTGACTTCTCGCGTTTCCACGGGTGGAACAAGAAGGCCAGCGCGGAAGAGGTCCTAGTCACACCGAAAAAATAGCGGGCTCTCTTATCGTGCAGGGAAGCCTCGACCGAGCTGCGCAATTTCGACGGCGTTGCTTCTTGTTCGACGGGTTCCCTGACGCCCAGGCAATCCTCAAGACGTTCTCCCATTAGGACCGGCGCACCACGACAAACTTCTGCGTTGCGCCAATTCATACCAAAGTATCGATTCATACCTTCGTCCAATAGACTCCTTCCCTTGGCTCTGGCTTAATCTCATCATTCGCAAACACCAAATGGAGGTAACAAACATGTCAGCTGCGACAAACTACGAATTGAACGGTGCAACGACCTTCGGACTTTCATTCATCCCAAGTGAAGAGGCGAGCCTCCTGGCGTCGGCGAGAGCTGGAGATTCGACAGCGTTTGAGTATCTTGTCATGCCGCACTGGGACGCTCTTCTTCGTGTCACCCAGAGCATTCTTCGTAATCGAGAAGATGCAGAGGACGCCGTTCAAACTGCATTTCTCGATGCTTTCCGCAATCTGAACGGTTTTCAGGGTCGTTCGCGATTCTCCTCGTGGCTCAATCGCATCGCCGTGAACGCCGCGTTGATGCGCTTGCGCGTGACCCGCCAGAAACGGGAAACATCGCTTGATGAAGGGGCTGATGCAAATGGCTCTCAGTTGAGATTCGATCCCGTAGAAACCAGGCCGAACCCCGAACAGGAGTACTTGGCAAAGGAGGGCCGAGCCCTGCTCGAAAAAGGACTCAGGAAATTGAGACCGCACTATGTTGAGGTCCTGAATCTGCGCGGCGCGCAAGAGTTGTCGGCCAAAGAAACAGCAAGAATTTTGGAGCTGCCGCTGGGGACAGTAAAGGCGAGGCTGCATCGAGCACGGACCAACTTAGCGCGACATATGAAGTCGGCCGTTACGCGTAAGGCGCGTTGCGGAAGTGTCAAGAACTAACGTGTCGATCAATCCAGGGTTTTGGAGGAGTACCGTGAATTCCGTCGCTCCAAAAAACTCGACTGCTGACCGTGCGAGGCTTTGTACCAAGCTGATCGCGTTCTGCGCGGCGCTGCTGGCAGTTCCGCTTTACGGACAGTCTGACTTGACGGTTGCGACCCGAGGAACGCTGTCGTACGGTGCCCCTGCGGCTGCTGTTCAGAACACCTCCGATTTTCAGATGCAAAATCCTTACGTTGGGGGAGTTCCCACCGGCATCGCCAGTCCGACTGCGCTGTCACTTTCTCTGGAGGACGCCGTAACCCGGGGTCTGCGACAAAACCTCGGCGGGCTACTTTCCGGCGATGCAGTTTCCGGCGCACAAGGCGAGCGGTGGCGAGCACTCAGCGCTCTCCTGCCGAACCTGACCACCGACACGAGTTTCAGTGTTCACCAGAATGATCTCAAAGCAATCATAGGTATTGATGTCCCAGGTCACCCACCCGTGATCGGCCCTTTTGGGGTTTTCGACACGCGCGCTTACCTCAATCAATCCATCTTCAACTGGGGGTCTATCGAGCGAGCGCGATCCTCGGCTGCGCAAGTGAAATCGGCCCAATACAGTTACAAGAACGCCCGCGAATTGATTGTGGTTGTTGTTGTATCAAATTACCTGCTGGTGGTTGCAGACCAGTCGCAGGTCGAGTCGGCTTTAGCTCAGCGTGATACCGCGAAGGTTCTCTTCGATCAGACGACCGATCAGAAAGAGGCCGGACTTGCGGCTGCGGTTGACGTGCTGAGATCGAATGTTGAGCTTCAGGCACGCGAGCAAAGGTTGATTGTCGCGCGAAATAATCTGGCTAAGCAGAAGCGAGTTCTGGCGCGGGCGATTGGACTTCCGCCAGGCCAGACGTTCGACATAACCACGGAAGTTGCTTACCAGCCGCTTGCGACGTCAACCCTCGACGATGCATTGCAGCAGGCGTACAACTCTCGCCCCGACTACAAAAGCCTAACTGAGCAAGTGCGGTCTGCTGAATTGCAGAAGAAGGCCGCTTCGGCCGAGCGCTACCCAACACTATCGGCTAACGCGGATTACGGAAGTATCGGGACCAATTTTGCCTCAAATCACGGCACCGTGAATGCCGCCGCGGAGCTGCGATTACCCATTTTTCAGGGCGGCCGAGTCCACGGAGATAATCTCGTCGCAGATTCCCTCCTGACAAGGGCCAAGCAAAAACTGGACGACCTTCGCGCCAGCATCGACCAGGAGGTTCGTGACGTTTTTCTTGACTTGCAAGACACTGCGCAGGAAGTGTCCGTTCAGCAGAATGCCGTCCGGCTCGCCACGCAGACCCTGGAGCAATCGCGTGATCGCTTCTCTTCCGGAGTGACGGACAACATTGAAGTGGTGCAGGCGCAGGAATCCCTCGCAAACGCAAACGACACGTACATCGCGAGTCTTTATCGCTATAACATCGCAAAAGTTTCCCTGGCGCGAGCCATCGGATTCGCGGAATCGAACTACGCACTGTATTTGAAAGGACATTAAGATGCCCGACCAAGAGACGTCCAAGAGTCCGGAAAGTTCCTCGTCGTCAACGCCGAATAGCGCGACGGAAAGACCCAGCCCGACTCCGCCTGTTGTGTTTCCGAGACGGCGTTCGCAGAAGCCCTGGATGATCGGCGCTGCCGTAGTGATAGCCCTCGTCGGTGGCGTCTTTCTGTGGCACTACCTCGCGGGCTTTGAGGGCACCGACGATGCGCAAGTCGATGTCCACCTCTATCCCGTGAGCGCGCGGATCTCGGGTTACGTGCAGACGGTGCAGGTGGGAGACAACCAGGACGTGCAGGAAGGCGCAACACTGGTGGAGATTGACCCAAAAGATTATCAGGTCGCTGTGGCGAAAGCGCAGGCGAATCTCGAAACCGCGGAGGCCGCTGCCCGCGCTCTCAACATCGACGTACCGATTAGCTCGGTGGACACCACCAGCCAACTGAAGTTCACATCTTCGGACATCGAAAATGCCAAAGCCGCAATCGCTGCCGGAGAGAAACAAGTCGCCGCCGCGCAGGCGCGCATTCGGGAGGCCGAGGCGCAAAATGTGAAGGCACAGGACGACGTTCAGCGTTACCACCTTCTGCTGGTCAAAGACGAAGTACCTAAGCAGACTTACGACTATGCGGTAGCTGCAGCGCAAACGGACACTGCCGCAATAGCGGCCGCCAACGCGGAAGAGGCAGCGGCGGAACAAAATGTGGACGAGGCGCGCAGCCGGCTCGCCGAAACGATCGCGCGCAATGAGTCCGCCCAGGCCGGACCGCAGCGGGTGGCGTCGACGCGCGCGCGGGCGCTTTCAGCTGCTGCCGACGTAATGCAGAAGAGGGCCGAACTCGATACGGCGATGCTCAACCTGGCATACACCACCATATTTGCTCCGGTTAGCGGTGAAGTTACGAAAAGTGTGGTCGTGGGACTGAATGTTGACCCCGGTGAACAACTGCTCACGGTGGTACCGCTGGATCAAGTGTGGATCACTGCCAACTTTAAAGAAACGCAACTCAGACACATGCGGCCGGGGCAAAAGGTAAAGATCAGCTGCGATTCCAACGGCCGTTCCTACCGAGGGCATGTCGATAGCATCGCCGGCGCCACGGGTCCGATTTTCAGCTTGCTGCCTCCGGAAAACGCGACCGGGAACTACGTGAAGATCGTCCAGCGCGTTCCCGTAAAGGTTGTGCTCGAGCAAGGTGAGAACCGGGACCATCAGCTTCGCCCCGGGATGAACGTCGAGGCCAAGGTTTACGTGCGATGAGCGCCGCGTCTGCAACGCTGAATGCCGAGAACGTTGTATGGACACCCAAGGTCAATCCTTGGGCGATTGGAGCGGCCGTCTCGCTGGCTGCATTCCTTGAGGTTCTCGACACCAGCATTGCCAATGTCGCGTTGCCTTACATCGCCGGCGATTTGGGCGCGAGCTACGACGACAGCACTTGGGTGCTCACATCGTATCTTGCGGCCAACGCGATTGTTCTTCCTATGAGCGGCTGGCTGGCGGGAGTGATCGGCCGCAAACGGTATTTCATCATCTCGCTTTCGCTTTTCGCAATTAGCTCTCTACTGTGCGGTTTTGCTCCCAGTCTTCCGATGCTGCTATTTTTCCGCGTGCTGCAAGGTGTCGGCGGCGGAGGGCTCCAGCCCATGGCACAAGCAATTCTCAACGATGCTTTTCCGCCGGAAAAACGTGGGCAGGCATTTGCGCTATACGGTATCACGGTGGTGCTGGCACCCACGATCGGCCCGATGCTCGGGGGTTGGATTACCGACAACTACTCCTGGCGCTGGATCTTTTTCATTAATCTGCCGGTTTCTGTGCTCGCGGTTTACTTGACCACCGTGCTCGTAGAAGATCCGCCATTCCTGCGCAAGATTAAGAATGCCGGCATCCGTGTGGATTACATCGGTATTGCATTCCTGGCGTTGGGCGTAGGATCCCTTCAGGTTGTGCTGGACAAGGGGCAAGAAGACGACTGGTTCGGATCGCATTTCATTCTGACTCTCGCGATCACGGCCGCAGTCGCTTTAATCGCGCTCGTTATTTGGGAGTGGTTCCGCAAGTCACCCATCATCGACGTGCGCTTGTTCAAGAACCTCAACTTCGCGGCGGCTAATTTGTTGATGTTCATGATGGGAGTGATGTTGTTCAGCACGCTTGTGATCATTCCCGAATTCCTTCAGACACTCCTCGGTTACAACGCACAGTTGGCGGGAAGCGTTCTATCCGCGAGTGGGGTGGTGCTTTTGTTCATGATGCCAGTAGTCGGTCGTCTGACGACCAAGATCGCGGCTAAATGGCTGATCGCCACAGGATGGCTCGCGCTGGCCGTTGGCTTGTTCTACACCTCCTACTCGCTGGATCTGGATATCAGTTTTCGCGAAGCCATGTGGCTTCGTGTCTACCAAGTGGTTGGCATCGGATTCCTGTTTGTTCCTACCACCATGGCGGGTTACATCGGAGTTCCCGAGGAGAAAGGCAACAGTGTTTCTGGCATCGTGAACTTCATGCGCAACATTGGCGGCAGCATTGGGACATCAATAGTGACAACGGTAACGGCGCGGCGCGCGCAGTATCACCAGCAAATCCTGGTGGGTCACGTCACGCCGGATGCTTTGGCATTTCGCCGGTCATTCCACGCCTTGTCGCAACACGCCGCGCATTTCGGCCATAGTTTTCCTGACGCGAAGCGGGAGGCCATCGCGAGGCTTTACTTCACGGTGAATCGCCAAGCCCACGCTCTGGCGTACATCGATACGTATTGGGTACTCGGGGTTTTAGCCTCTGCCATGTTCTTCGTGGCATTGATCTTAAAGAAAAATGACCCTCGCGCGGGCGGCCACATCGCGGCCGGGTAAGGATTGTCATGATGATTCAAGCCGTGACTATCGAACGTGAATTTGGTTGTGGCGGTTCAGAGATCGCTGCCAAGCTTGCCGAACTTTTGGGTTGGAAGCTGTGGGACCACGAACTAACTCAGGAAATCGCACGGCTGACCAACAGCACGCCGCAAGCGGTCGAGCAGCGGGAATGGAAAAACGATCCGGCGGTTTATCGCGTGTTCAAGTCGTTTCTCAGGGGTGCGTTCGAGGGCGCCTTACCGCCAACGGATCGGCTGGAACTGCTTGATGCGCGCCGAATCGCTGCCGTTTCCGAAAAGGCGGTGAATCTCGCCCTTTCAGGCGGTCCATGCGTCATCGTTGGCCGGGGCTCGCAATATTTTCTTCGTGATCGCAAGGATGTGTTCCGGGCGTTCCTCTACGCTTCTCGCACCTTCAAGATCCAAAGACTGATCACAAGTGGAATACCCCAGGAAAAGGCAATCACGGACGTCGACACGATTGATGTAGATCGTGCCGCCTTCGTCAAGAAATTCTTTAGGCTGAACTGGCCTGAGATCCATTTGTATGACGCAATGTTCAATACAGAAACCGGCGATTTTTTTGTGGCTGAGATGCTCGCTTACTGCGTCCAGCAATTGCTGGCCGCAGACGAAAAGCATCCAATCCGATTGATAGCGAACGCAAAGTAGCCTGGAGCGTGACCATTTGATTGAGTCTTCGGATCTTCGGCTGACGAGAGTCCCGCTCAACAACGGAGCCGGCAATATGCCCGCGCTTGGCTTTGGCACCCTAATTCCCGACCCAGCCTTGACCATAACTGCGACTAGAGACGCACTGGACGCGGGATTTCGACACTTTGATTGCGCGGAACGATATCGGAACGAGCGCGAGGTAGGAGAGGCGTTGCAGGCAGGGCTGACCGCTAATGGGATCGCCCGCGAAAACATTTTCGTCACTTCAAAGTTATGGAACTCCAATCATCGGCCCGAACGTGTGGAACCGGCTTTCGAGGCGAGTCTCGACAGGCTGAGGCTCGAATATCTGGATCTTTACCTCATCCATACTCCCTATGCATTTCAACCGGGCGATGAACAGGACCCGCGGGATCAAAACGGCAACGTGCTCTATGACAACGGAGTGACTTTGCTCGACACCTGGAGAGCGATGGAAAATCTAGTGGACCACGGCCGATGCCGAGCCATCGGATTGTCGGATATCGGCTTGAACGAATTGTTGCCCATCTACAAGGCCGCTAGAATCAAGCCAGCCGTGGTTCAGGTTGAGTCACATCCCTATCTGCCGGAAACGGAGCTGTTGGAATTCTGCAAAGAAAAGAAAATTGTGTTCTTGGCTTTCGCGCCCTTGGGTCACGGACTGAAGCCTGGGCTGCTCGAAGATCCAGTGATTCTGGCAATCGCCGCACGAGTTGAAAAGACGCCCGCACAAGTGCTGCTGGCGTGGGCGGTCCAGCGCGGCACGGCTTTGCTCACTACACCCAAAAGCGCAGCTCGCGCGAGGGAGAATTTAGACATCTCTGCGCTGCCGGAGGACGCCTTGAACGAAATCAACCGCATTCGAACCAGGCAGAGGTTGAATGAGGTGGTGAAAACGGGCGTCCCTGGTTTCATCGCGCAAGGTAGATGAAATGGAAGCCAAACAATGACTGAGCAGTCCATGCTGGCTGCCGGGCAGCGATGCGTTCAGCATATGTAAGGGCGGCCTACCGATGAGGAAAATTGGCTTGGCGCTAGCCGAGCCTCGACGCGAGCGTTGAGATTTCCGCGCTTCCCGGCAACCTCCGCTTTTTTGCGACCGCATTGGCATCGTGTTACTCCAAAGGAGGAGGAGTATTAATTAGGAACTTAGATCTTAATCGTGTGGAGGGCAAAATATGCCGAATCAGGAGGCCGCTGCTCAACGAAATCGGGCTCTCGCAAGAGGATCTGGCGAATTTTTGATCGGGGGCGATCTTCGCGTCGCGCGCCTGGGATTCGGCGCGATGCGAATCACGGGAGATGGAATTTGGGGCGAGCCTGCAGATCGGGCTGAGTCTGTCCGGGTCTTGCGGCGTGCAGTCGAGTTAGGCATCAATTTCATCGACACCGCGGACTCCTACGGTCCAGTGGTGAGTGAAGAAATCATTGCAGAGGCTCTGTACCCGTATCCGGCCGGCTTGGTGATCGCCACCAAGGGCGGCTTCGACCGGCCCGGTCCGAATGTATGGGTGGAGAATGGGAGCCCCGAACACCTGAGATCGGCCTGCGAAGGCAGTCTGCGCCGGCTGCGCCTCGACCGCATCGATCTCTATCAGTTGCATCGAATCGATCCCAAGGTGCCTGCTGAAGATCAACTCGGCGCTTTGAAAGATTTGCAGGCACAAGGGAAAGTCAAACACATCGGTCTGTCGGAAGTAAGCGTGCGCCAAATTCAACACGCCCGAGCAATTGTTCCGATCGTGAGCGTGCAGAATCGTTACAGTGTGGCTGACCGCGGATCGGAAGACGTCCTGGAGTATTGCGAAAAAGAGAACATGGGTTTTATTCCATGGTTCCCACTGGCTGCTGGTCGAGTCTCCGGCAGGAGCAGCCCCATCGGTCAGGTGGCCGCGAAGTTGAAAGCTACCCCATCGCAGTTGGCTCTGGCATGGCTGCTCGCGCGATCCCCAGTCATGTTGCCGATCCCGGGAACTTCGAGCGTCGCCCATCTCGAAGAAAACCTGGCGGCAGTTGGCCTGAAGATTGACGCGAGCGAAATGCAGGAACTAGACAGTCTGGCGCGCGCCAGTTAGGTAACTGCGAGGTGTGCTTCGCGAAACGGATTCCGTGGGCTCGTCAGGGACGCCCCATCACGTGCAAGTGGGCGTAAGGCGATCCTGCCCACATGATGTAGGCTCCCGTCGGCCGGTGCGTAGTTGGCAGTCCGGTGGTTTTTGGATCGAACGGCCACATGATCATCCAGTGGGGTCCGACGTCAATGGGCGTGCTGGTCATATCGTGCGGATCCGAATCGCTGCGCTGCGTGGCTCCGGCCAGCATGTAAGTGATGCCCGGAATGGTGTTCGTCGGTTTTGCTTTGTGGGCCTTGGCGTCAGCGAACCACTGCAACGAAGGCGCGTCGACACACATAGGCGGTTCGCCAATCACCTTGAGATTGCCCGGCATACAGGTGAAGCCGTTGTTGCCTTCACGGAGTATTACTGTGTTGCCCTGCGCATCGGTGTCGACAATCCGGGCTGACTTGGCGACGTCCGCTGGCCCAGCGGACATCGCGCGGGCGATTCTTGCCTCCGTCGATTCGTCGCTACTTGACGGAGAACCTTGATTCGCCGGTGGCAGGGTCTGAGCGGTGCCGCGGAGAAGCACACCGGCGACAAGCAGCATCCCGGCAGCGAACGTCACAACGAATAGATGTGGCTTCCTCGAACTCATTTTCGCGCTCCCAGCTGGCGTTTGATTATGGCTCAGAAGCTTTGGTTCTAACTTTTTCTTTGACAGGGCACGTTTCGACCTTTTCCCGGCTATTGCCCCTGTGTGAGGCCGGTCCGCTTGCCGTCGGCAGCGATATCTCCCATACCTAAAAATTTGTCGGATAATAGAGGGCTCAGGATCATCCAATCAACATGAAAAATGTGGCGCAGCCAAAACCCGCAAAAGTCGTTCCGATGACCACAGGCGCAGCGAAAGTTTCGGATGTTCTCGAGCAATATGGGAGCGGCTCGATTCCGTTTGCCGGGACGGACGGTGCGCTCTACGAGCGGCACTTGGTGTTCGACCGGGCAATTGATCCCAAGGCAGCCAGTCTGCGGGAGCGTTTTGAGGCGTTTTCACACTCCATCCGGGACATTCTCGCGCAGCGCTGGGTGGCGACCAAGAATACGTACGAGCGAGAGAACGCGAAGCGCATCTATTACCTTTCCATGGAGTTTCTCATCGGACGCTCGTTGGCGAACAACGTTTGCAATTTGTTGCTCGATCCAGTTGTGCAACTCGTGTGTCACGAAAAGAGCATCGACTGGCTTGAGCTGATTGACCAGGAACCGGATGCGGGCTTGGGGAACGGCGGCCTTGGCCGTCTTGCAGCGTGCTACCTCGATTCGATGGCGACCATGCAGCTTCCGGGGACGGGCTATGGTTTGCGGTATGAATATGGCATGTTCAAGCAAACGATTGTCGACGGATGGCAAAAGGAGAATCCCGATAACTGGCTCCGAGACAGCGACCCCTGGGAGATTGCGCGACCGCACGAGAAGGTGGAGATCAAACTGAACGTTTCTTTCCAATTGCAAGCCGGCAATTTTAACGTCATTCGGGACCGGCCTTCGAGCCTGATCGGTATTCCGTTCGATCGTCCGGTGGTGGGATATGGCGGGAAGACGATCAATACGCTGCGGCTATGGGCTGCGGCTGCGCCTGAATACTTTGATTTAGAAAAGTTCGGTACGGGTGACTTCGTGGGCGCGCTGGGCGAGACACTTCAAGCGGAGTCGCTCACCCGCGTGCTATACCCGGACGATTCCACTACGAAGGGGCAAGGCCTGCGTTTCCTGCAGGAATATTTCCTGGTCGCATGTTCCATGGCCGATCTGGTGCGTCGTTTCCAGCGCCACAATTCAGATTGGGAAAAACTTCCGGAGAAGGCCGCAATTCAACTCAACGATACGCATCCTTCCATGTCGGTCGCGGAACTGATGCGAATCTTGCTCGATGATGTTCATCTGGGATGGGATCAGGCCTGGGACCTGACGAAGAAGACACTGGGGTTTACAAATCACACCCTGCTGCCCGAAGCTTTGGAGAAATGGCCGGTCGCATGGTTCGAATTGCTTCTTCCCCGGCATCTGGAGATTATTTACGAGATTAACCGGCGACTGCTCGACGAAGTTCGGACTCGTTTTCCCGGCGACGAGGGACGCGTTCAGCGCGTAAGCCTGGTCGAGGAAGGTAGCCAGCGTAAAATCCGCATGGCGAACCTCGCGATCGTTGGCACGCACTCTACCAACGGAGTGGCTGCGATTCACTCGAAGCTTCTGCGAACGACCACGTTCAAGGATCTGGCTGAGATTTTCCCGGAGCGTTTTAGCAACAAAACGAACGGAGTGACTCCGCGACGCTGGCTGCTCGAAGCCAATCCTATGCTCGCCGGTTCAATCACAGAAGTCATCGGCGAACAATGGATCACGGACCTGAGCCAACTCAACAAACTCAAGCCGTTCGCGACCGATAGCAGCTTTCGTGATGTGTTCCTCAAATCGAAGCGGGAAGCCAAAGTGCAGTTTGCCAGTTGGCTGAAATCTACCTCGGGAAAGGTTGTGGATCCCGACTCCATCTTCGACTGCCAGATTAAGCGCATCCACGAATACAAGAGGCAACTGCTCAACGCGCTGCGAATTGTCGTCTTTTATAACCGGCTTAGAAAAAATCCCGGCATGAAAATGTTGCCGCGTACGTTTTTCTTTGCCGGCAAAGCGGCACCAGCGTACAAATTGGCCAAGCTGATCATAAAATTTATCAACAACCTGGCGGGCACGATTGATGACGACCCTATCGTGCGCGGACGGCTGAACGTCGTCTTTCTTCCTGAGTACAACGTTTCGCTGGCGGAACGGATTATTCCGGCCAGTGACGTCTCTAATCAGATCTCGACTGCAGGCTACGAAGCGAGCGGAACCAGCAACATGAAGTTCATGATGAACGGAGCGTTGACCGTCGGAACCCGCGACGGAGCGACGATCGAGATGGCCGAAGAAGCGGGAGAAGAAAATCTTTTCCTGTTCGGCCTGACGGTGCAGCAAGTGGAGGGCAGCCGCGCTTGGTACAATCCGCAGTGGCATTATGATCATGAGCCGGAGACGCGAGCGGCGCTTGACCTGATTTTCTCGGACTATTTCAGCCGTAACGAACCAGGAGTGTTCGCTCCCTTGCGCGAGGCGCTTCTGACTCAGGATCATTACATGCACCTCGCGGATCTAACTTCTTACTGCCAGGCGCAGGAACAGGTCGGCGCACTGTACGCCGACCCGGGCGGGTGGGCTCACAAAGCAATCCTGAATGTCGCCAGCTCGGGGAAGTTTTCTAGTGACCGCGCCATTGCAGAGTACACGTCCCAGATTTGGAAGGTGCAACCATGCCCAGTACAGTAGAAACAAGCTCCTCGACGAGCGAACCGAAGATTTCACCGCTAGCCGGCAAACCGGCTCCAAAAAGTTTGCTGGTGGATGTAGCTCGCCTGGAAAAGGAATACTTCGACCGCCGTCTAGACCTGAATGATCCAACCCAACTGGTGAGCTTCGGCACCAGTGGGCACCGGGGTTCGCCTCTGAACGGGTCATTCAATGAGGGACACATCCTCGCAATTACTCAGGCCATCTGCGATTACAGAAGGAAGCAGAAAACCGATGGCCCGCTTTACATGGGGAAAGACACGCACGCGGTTTCGGATCCCGCGCAGCGAACCGCGCTCGAAGTGCTGGCGGCGAACAATGTAGAGACAATCATCCAGGAAAAAAACGGAGTAACTCCAACTCCGGTTATCTCTCGAGCCATTCTGGTTTATAACCGCAGCCGCAAAGAACATCTGGCGGACGGAATCGTCATTACGCCATCGCACAATCCGCCGGAGGATGGAGGTTTTAAGTACAACCCGCCGAACGGCGGGCCAGCCGATACCGATGTCACGGGTTGGGTCGAGGACCGCGCCAACGAATTGTTGCGAGCAGGAAATGTTGGAGTCAAACGGGTGCCGATTAGCAAAGCCATGCAGTCGCCGACGACGCATCAGGAAGACTTCATCCTGCCGTACGTCAATGATCTGAAAAACGTTGTCGATATCGATGCGATTCGAGCCGCTCACCTCAAGCTCGGTGTCGATCCACTGGGCGGAGCCTCGCTGCCCTATTGGGAGCCGATCAACTCGATTTACAAGTTGGACATCGTAATCGTCAACCGGATAATTGATCCAACATTTTCCTTCATGACAGTCGATCACGATGGCAAGATTCGCATGGATTGTTCGAGTCCCTATGCAATGGCCAGGCTGGTGGCGTTGAAAGATCAGTATCAGGTGGCGTTCGGAAATGATACCGATGCGGATCGGCACGGGATTGTGACTCCGGTCGCGGGATTGATGAATCCGAATCATTATCTGGCCGTTGCGATCCGATATTTGCTTATGCATCGCCCGCAATGGCGCCACGACGTGGCGGTGGGAAAGACACTTGTAAGCAGCAGCATGATTGATCGGGTTGTTAAAAAGCTTGGCCGCGAGCTCCGCGAAGTGCCGGTGGGTTTCAAGTGGTTTGTCTCAGGACTGGTTGACGGCTCGTGTTGTTTTGGTGGGGAAGAGAGCGCCGGCGCGAGTTTCCTTCGTTTTGACGGAACCGTATGGACGACCGACAAAGACGGGCCGATTATGGATCTGCTGGCGGCGGAGATTACCGCGCGCACCGGCAAGAGTCCCGGGGAACATTATCGCGAACTGACGACGGAATTCGGCACGCCTTACTACACGCGCGTTGACGCGCCCGCCACGCCCGAGCAGAAAGCGAAATTGCAAGAACTTTCACCCGATGCGGTAAAAGAGTCAAACTTGGCCGGCGAGCCAATTACCGCAAAGCTGACCAAAGCTCCAGGTAATGGCGCTCCGATTGGCGGATTGAAAGTCGTCGCAGAAAACGGATGGTTCGCCGCTCGGCCTTCGGGAACGGAGAACATTTATAAGATCTACGCCGAGAGTTTTAAGAGTCAGTCTCACCTAAACGCCATTCTTCAGGAAGCCGAGCAGATCGTGAACAACGCGCTGAGTTCGTCCACAGCCGGTCCTAAGCACGGGAGTCGGACATGATCGGAAATGGCGCGCTGGCGAACGCGCCGCCGTTTCCGACAGAATATCGTGCTTCCGGATTGCTGCTGCACATCACTTCTTTGCCCTCACCATATGGCATAGGTGATCTGGGATCCTCGGCTTTTTCCTGGATTGACCGTCTGCATGATTCCGGGCAAGCGTGGTGGCAGGCATTACCTCTCGGTCCGACTGGTTACGGGAATTCGCCGTACCAGTCACTGTCATCATTCGCCGGCAACGCGTTGCTGATCAGCCCCGCTTCCTTAATTTCGGACGGGTTGCTGCAGGCGAGGGATGGTCAGTCTGAATTCTCTGCGGATTTGGTCGACTACGACTCGTTGATCCCGTTCAAGCAACGGCTCCTACAAACGGCTTGGACAACGTTCAAAGCTGGAAACAGAGAGCTGTTGCCGGCCTATGATGAGTTTTGCGCCAGGCATGCGAGTTGGCTGGAAGACTACGCACTTTTCGCCGCGCTGAAAGCCAAGTATCAGGGCGCGTACTATCTCGAGTGGCCTGTGGAGGTGGTTCAACGCGACTCGATGGCTCTCGCCGAGGCTCGGCGGGAATTAGCAGGCGAGATCGACCAGGTCCGCTTCGCGCAGTTCTTACTTTTCCGCCAAGCTGATCAACTCAAACGATACGCTCATGAGAAAGGCGTAGGTCTGATCGGCGATCTTCCCTTCTTCGTTTCGCCTGATTCCAGCGATGTTTGGGCAAACCCAGAGCTATTTCTACTCGACGAGAAGCGTCGGCCACGCTTCGTTGCGGGAGTTCCACCCGACTATTTCAGTGCGCAGGGACAATTGTGGGGCAATCCGGTGTACAACTGGGATGCGCTTCGCTCGACCGGATACCGGTGGTGCATCGACCGCTTGCGTGCCCTGCTGAACCACGTAGACGTAATTCGGCTGGATCATTTCCGTGGCTTCGCGGCTGCTTGGCAGGTTCCGGCTGGTTCGACAACGGCTCAGTCCGGACAATGGTCGCCAGGTCCGGGCGTTAACTTTTTTCAAGCTGTTCAAGGGGAACTGGGGCGACTGCCGTTTATCGCGGAGGACTTGGGCCTGATTACTCCTGACGTGCAGGCTCTGCGCGATCAGTTTCAAATTCCGGGCACGCGCGTACTGCAATTCGCCTTCGATGGCCACGCGGACAACCCCTATCTTCCACGCAACTTCGTGTCGAACACGGTCGTCTACACCGGTACGCATGACAATGCCACGACCCGGCAATGGTATGAAGAATTACCCGATGACCAGCGGCAGAATCTGTGGAAATATCTTAATCGCGCGCCCGGCCAGAGTGCCGAGGCCGCTCCCACGCTGATGCGTTTGGCATGGTCGTCGCCGGCCGCGCTCGCAATTGCTCCGTTGCAGGATTTGCTCAACCTCGGAAGCGAAGCTCGTATGAATGTTCCCGGTCGCGCTGATGGAAACTGGCGTTGGCGCGTTCGAGAAGACATGCTGTCTGCTCAGGCATTTCAATGGCTGCGCGATTTGACCGAGAGCTCGAAGCGTTTGGTCAATCTGGCGACGGCTGTTAAAAGGCAATTGAACTCGGCGCGGGCAAGCGCTCCAATCTAGAAACGGGTAGCGGAAAGTCAGTCTCTTGATTCAAGTTGCAAAAAATATTCTGCTGGTGGTGAGCGCGCTCTTTCCGATCGTCGATCCGATCGGAGGGAGTCCGGTCTTTCTGTTGCTCACGCGGGATTACGCCGCCGAGACGCGAAGAGTGCTGGCTCGCCGCATCGCGGTAGACAGTTTCATACTGCTGATCGCCTCCTTTACTCTGGGAGCGCACGTGCTCTCATTCTTTGGGATTTCGCTTCCGGTGGTGCAGGTTGGCGGTGGACTCATCGTGATTTCGACAGGCTGGGCGATGCTGAACCAGCAGGACCCGAATGATCAAGGCGCAGTCCGGCAAACGGTCACTTGCGCCGATGCTCTGAGCCAGGCGTTTTACCCGCTGACGTTACCGTTAACCGTCGGACCCGGCTCCATCTCGATTGCAATCACCTTGGGTGCGAATTCGCCACAACACCTGGGTGCAAATGCGCTGGCTATTACCGCGGCTGCAATTGGCTCCGCTTTCGTGGCGGCAACTATTTATCTCTGCTATGGCTATGCGGATCGGCTGGCGGGCAAGTTGGGTAAGACGGGGACGAACGTGATTTTGAAGCTCTCCGCTTTCCTCTTGGTGTGTATCGGCGTGCAGATCCTGTGGAACGGTGCCAGCAAGTTGCTCAGTTCGTTGCCGCCGGCAGCCATTTCTGTGTTTCCGCGTTGAGCAAAAGGTTGCCCAAGTGGGCGAAAGAGAGAGAGACAGCGTGGACAATTCCAGTGTTGACGTGCTCGCCAATGCGGACTCCGCAGTCAATTCTGAAGCTACCAAACCCACGCAGCGGACGACGTGGGAGCGGGCTGAGGGCAATCCGCTGCCGCTTGGTGTGAAGTGGATTGAAGAAGAGCAGGCATTCAACTTTGCCGTTCACTCTGAACATGCGGAGAGCGTCACACTGCTACTTTACTCCGCCGCAGACTTAGTAAATCCCGCGCTAACGGTTCGCTTCGACTTTCTGCATAACAAGTCAGGGCGGATTTGGCATTGCCGGATTCCAATCGCAAAAATCGGCGAGGCTCGATACTACGCGTATTCCGTATCAGGACAGACTATTCCTCAATTGCATAGCTTTGATCCGCAAAAGGTTTTGCTCGACCCGTACGCCAAATGCATTTTCTTTCCACCGGATTTTGATCGCAACCTGGCTATGCGAGAAGGATCTAATGCGGGCCGTGCGCCTCTGGGAGTTCTGACAGATCATCGTTCAACGTTCGACTGGGCAGGCGATCGGCCACCGCATCATGAATCGGATGCGATCATCTATGAACTTCACGTTAAGGGCTTCACGCGGAACTCCAACTCGGGCGTTGACGCTTCGCGTGCCGGCACGTACGCCGGTCTGGTCGAAAAGATCCCGTATCTGAAAGAGCTTGGCATAACGGCCGTCGAACTGATGCCGATCTTTCAACGCGATCCACAAGAGGGCGATTACTGGGGTTACATGCCGTTGAATTTTTTTGCACCGCACGCGCAGTACGCCAGTACTCACCGTACCGATGAGCAGCATATTGAGTTTCAGAATATGGTGAAGGCTTTTCATAAGGCTGATATCGGCGTGGTGCTTGACGTCGTTTACAACCACACCTGCGAGGGCGATCACAGGGGACCGATATACAGCTTCAAGGGAATCGACAGCGCGGGCTATTACATGCTTTCTTCCGATCCGGCCAATCCCTACGCCAACTATTCCGGCACCGGCAATACCTTGAATTTCGGCCAGCCACACGTCCGCAAAATGGTGATTGACAGTTTGCGCTATTGGAAGCGTGCCATGCACATCGACGGCTTTCGCTTCGATCTGGCCTCCGTATTCAGTCGGAACGCCGATGGATCTCTCAATTGGGGGGAAGCGCCAATTTTCAGCGAAATTGCCGCTGATCCAGACTTAGCCCGAGTTCGTTTGATTGCGGAGCCTTGGGACACGGCTGCGTCTCAGCTTGGGCGCGGATTTCCCGGCATGACCTGGTTGCAGTGGAATGGACGGTTTCGCGACGACATTCGTCGTTTTGTGAAAGGCGACCCGGGGATGGTCCCTGATTTGATGCGACGAATTTATGGCAGCGATGATTTGTTTCCCGACAACCGTGCCGACGCATATCATGCGTTCCAGAGCGTGAATTACGTAACTTCACACGATGGTTTCACACTGTACGATCTGGTTTCCTATGATCACAAGCGCAACTGGCAAAACGGAAATAACAATCAGGACGGGACGAACGATAACTACAGCTGGAACTGCGGGCAAGAAGGGGATGAAGGTGTGTCTGCGGCCGTGCGCGAATTACGACGGAAGCAGGTTAAGAATTTCTGCTGTCTACTCATGATCTCAAACGGCACACCTATGTTCCGCGCTGGGGACGAATTCCTGAACACACAGTTCGGCAACAACAATCCTTACAATCAGGACAACGAAATCGGATGGCTCGACTGGAGTCAACTCAAGGCGAACGCCGATACCTTCCGTTTTTTCAAGAATATGATTGCGTTTCGGAAACGCCATCCCTCGCTGAGCCGGAGCCGGTTCTGGCGAGAGGATATTTCCTGGTACGGCGTCGGCCCAACGGTTGATCTATCCGATGACTCTCACAGCTTGGCGTTCTGCCTGCACGGCGCATCTCAAGCCGACGACGATATCTACGTGATGATCAATGCCTTCTGGCAAGACCTGGAATTTCATGTGCAGGAGGGAACAGCCCAAGAGTGGATGAGAATCGTGGACACAGCTTTGCCAAGTCCAAATGATTTCTCCGAACTCGGCATGCCGTTGGGACAGACGAAATACAAACTGGCTCCGAGATCAGTCGTCATCTTATGTCGAGCCAAGAAAAGCAACTTATAGCTCAGGTTCCCAGCAAGTTGATCTGCAGCTTCTCGTAGCCGTGCTCGCAGGCCCACAAGTCCAAAGCCAACGTCGCCAGTTCATCGACGACCGCAACCGCCAGCCCGGTTTTCGTCAGATCAACACTCTTCAGATAAGTATGGCATGTGTCGCAAACGTCCACGCGAACATGCGCAATCTCGGGCGCCGAATAGAATGCCATCTGCGGTTCCCGTTCTTCGCCGCATGCGGGGCAATAGATTCTTCGAAAGGGCCACTCATGGGAGCAGAGCATGCAGATCAGCGACTTCTTCCCTCCGTCGCCTTCGCTCCGCAAGACGCCTACGATGGGCTTGCAACCACAAAGAGGGCACGTCGATGGAGTTTTATCGACAACCGCGATTTCGCGATGATCGGCAAGATATTCGGCGTAGGGCTGAAGAAAAATCCACGCCAGTGCTTGATCGGAATGACTCGCAGTCTGCTGATCGGCGGGCTCCAATGGCTCGCGGTCGGCGCCGGCCACGCCGGAATCCCCATGCCAGAAGTCTTCAATCGCCCGCTGCCATCGCGCCGGACCCTTCTGCGCCAAACCCGCGGCGGCCTGCGCTAGCGGCGCGGGCGCGATCTGCTGGATCACCGACAGAAACCCGGAAAACTTAGGCAGAAGAAGAAAAAGATCCAGTTCATCCCGCAAGGGACGATCGGCAGAACTCTTAGGCGAATGGGCAAGAGCGCTCTGGATTTCTCCATAGAGACTTTTCTGAAACGCTGCTACGCGCGCGTAGTATTGAAGCCCTTCGGCATAGAATGGGTAAGTTGAGGCCAATTCGTCGGCGCGACGAATGCGGCGGTCCCACCTCGGATCGTTCATGGTTGGGGTCGGGATCTTCCAATGACCTGATAATACCAAGTCCGGTGGAACGTCCAGGCCCACGCTCGTGTGACGTAGCCGTGAATCATGGACCCAAAGCTACCCTCTTCCAGTACCGCACTCATGTACACGTGAATCAGAAATAATCCAATGCTGATGAGCGCAGCGCCGGCGTGAATTAATACTGCGGCGTAGCGCACGAACCTTAAGTTCCACGGAAGTGTCTCTGTGTACCATAAGACGACGCCGGAGAGCAGCAGCAGGATTATGCTGTAGAAAATTCCCCAGAAGAAAAGTTTTTGTCCAAAGTTGAAGCGGCCGACCGGCGGCAGTTTGTCGTCCTTATTCTCGATGTAGTCTGGAATCGCCCTCCCCCAAGCACGATCGGCCTCGGTGATCTGCATGTCGTGGTACCACTCTTTGAACGTCCAGAAAACGGATGCGGTGAAAACGAGGCCGAACCAGGGATGCCAGAATCGTGCCGTGGGACCGCCTCCCACAACTGCAGCCAGCCAGTACAAATAGGGCGACCAAAATGCCAGCCCGGTTATTAACAGATAGATGTAAGCGAGTGCGCCAATCCAATGGTTCACGCGCTCGCCGAATGTGTACCGGACGATTAGTTCATCGTTTCCGTTCGTTGAGCGGGAGATCGCATCAGTCGTCATCTTGGCCTCCTCTCATCCGGCTCTGCAGTGGGCGGAATCGGCTCTTCTTTCTTGGGCCCAAATCGCATGTAATGCAACGCCATGCCGACAATGCCGCCAACCATCGCGATATTTCCCAACCACTTCAACGGGCCTTTCCAAAGCTGCACCGACCAAGGTATGTGTGGATCCTTCGGCAGGCCACCGTACAGCTCCGGATTCTTGGCATCGTGCAGGACATAAATTACATGCGTTCCGCCTACTCCGGGCGGATCGTAGACTCCCGCATCGCGGTATCCGGAATTGTCACGAAGTTGCGCCGCACGCGTCTCTGCGAGTTCTTTCATCTCTGACTTCGTTCCAAAATGCAGACAGCCCGTCGGGCACGCCTTGATGCATGCTGGTTCCAGCCCCACAGACACGCGGTCATTGCATAGCGTGCACTTGAAAACCTTGCGCGAGGTTGGACTGAATTTCGGAATGTTGAACGGGCAACCGGTCATGCAATATCCGCACCCGATGCAATGCGCTTCTTGGAAATCGACGATGCCGTTCGCGTACTGAACGATGGCGGCGTCCGCCGGACAGGCCGCAAGGCAACCAGGATCTTCGCAATGCATGCACTGGTCCTTGCGCATCAGCAGCATCATGCTGCCATCGTCGCGCTCATGCTCGTTGAACTTGATCAGGTTCCAGTAATTCCATGCGGTCTCCGACATCGTCTGGTAGGTGTTATCAAAGGTGGTTTCGGTAAACGTGTAACCGTTCCATTCGAGGCAAGCCACCTCACAAGCTTTGCAGCCGATGCAAGTACTCGTGTCGACGAGTTTGCAGACCCGGAATTCGCGGTTCAGACCCGCGCCCGGAACCGTCCCGGCGTGGCCGGAGATTCGGATTAGTTCGGTTGAGGCCTGGCTCATAGTCGTTCCCTACGCTTTCTCGACTCTCACTAGGAAACCCTTGGATTCAGGGGTGTGGGCATTCGGATCGGTCACAGCGGGCGTCAACAAATTCGCCGGCGTCCGCGCATTTCTCCCCTCATCTTCGCCGATGCCGCGGAATCCCTGGTGAATCGGCAACCCGATCTGGTAAACCTTCTTTCCGTCGATCATCATGGGTTTCAGACGGCGCGTGACAAAGGCTTTCGCGATGTACGTGCCGCGGGCGCTGATGACTTTGATCTTGTCCGTTCCCCGAATCCCTTTTTCGTCTGCCAACTCCACCGGAATTTCAACGAACGGTTCCGGGATCAATTGCACGTTCATCGGATTATTTTTCGTCCAGTAGTGATATTGCTCGGTCAGCCGGTAGGTGGTGCAAACGATGCTATATTCCTCCGGCGATCCAAATTTGTCGTACGGAGTCTTAAACTTCTTTACCAGCGGATTATTCGACTGATCGGGATGCAACGGATTCTTGATCGGGCTCTCGATCGGTTCATAGTGTTCGGGAAATGGGCCGTCCGCGAGCACTCCAATCGGAGCGAACAATCGCCCGATGCCTTCCGGATTCATGATGAACGGTCCCATGTGATCTTTTGGATGCGAATCCGGTTTGAAGTCCGGCACATCGTTGCCCACCCACTTTCCCGCCGCTTCGTTCCACCAGATTTGCTTGCGGTCGGGATCCCAGGGCTTCCCATCCACGTTGCAAGACGCGCGGTTGTAAAGCACGCGCCTATTGGCCGGCCACGACCACGACCAATTGGGAAAAACGCCCATGCCAGAGGGATCTTCCGTGCCTCGCCGTTGGACCTGCGATCCGGCTTCGGTCCACATACCGGAATAAATCCAATTGCCGCACATGGTAGTTCCGTCGTCCTTCAACCACGCGAATCCAGGGAGCTGCTGACCGGCTTTGATTACCTGTCCGGTTGCGTCGTCTTTCAGGTCAGCTAAGGCCCGACCGTTAAGCTCCATGGCTACCTGAAAGAGCGGAGGATGAGCGGCGTCCGCGTAGGCCCAATTCAAATTAAGAATGGGGTCAGGAAATTTTCCACCCTCTTTCTTGTAGAGATCACGAACACGCAAGAAAATCTCCGCGACGATGTCCTGATCGAGCCTTGCGTCACCGGGGGGCGGAACCGCCGCATATTTCCAGGTGACCCAGCGCGCTGAGTTGGTCATGCTGCCGTCTTTCTCTGCAAAACCCGCGCAAGGTAAACGATAGACAGTCGTTTGGATATTTTTTTGTTCGTCGGTCGTGATGCCCGGCGCCCGCCAGAACTCGCTGGTTTCATCCTGATAAATCTCGCCGACCACTAGCCAGTCTGCCTTTTTCAGCGCATTGATGTTTTTGTTGGTGTCGGGGCCAATCATGACACCGTTCATGCCAAAGGCCATCATGCCCTTGATTTTATCGTTGTACATGTCATCCCAGATGTGGGTCCAGGAGCAATCCTGCCCCGCTTTGGGCAAGTAATCGAACGCGAATCCGTTTTCTTTTGTGGCAGCGTCTCCGTACATCGATTTCAGCAACGACACCACGAATTTCGGGGTGTTCGCGTAGTAGTTCATCGAATTCCACGGGGCTGGTTTGGATGATGCCGGGGTGACGCGCTTCAGATAGGTCGCCAAATCCGGATCGTCGGGGACTGGAGCTTTCAGGTATCCGGGCAATGAGTCGTACAGACCGGCCATATCCGTGGCGCCCTGAATGTTTGAATGGCCGCGAAGGGCGTTCACGCCCCCACCCGCTCTGCCGACATTGCCCAGCAGAAGCTGAATCATGGCGGCAGTACGAATGATTTGCGTTCCGAAGGTATGCTGCGTCCAGCCCACCGCATAGATGATGGTTGCGACCTTTTTCATATCGCCGTCTTTGCGGACGGATGTGAATAGATCGGCGGCCTTCAAATACTGGTCCTTCGGGATGCCCGTGATCCGTTCAACGGTTTCTGGAGTGTAACGGGAATACTGCTGCTTCATCAGTTGGAAGACGCAGCGCGGATGTTGCAACGTCAGGTCGTAGGCGACGTTTGCAGGTAACGCGGGTGGTGGTGTCGCTCCTCCGACCTTGCCTGGCGTTGGTTCAGGCGCGTGACCTGTTGCTCCAGCGGCGCCCCCTTGCCCGCCTGGGCCTCCTATACCTTCATAGTTCCAGGTGGACAGATCGTACTTGCCAGCCTCGGCATTAAATCCCGAATACAAGCCGTCCTCGGGAAGTTTGAATCCTTCCTTCACGATGAACGCGGCGTTGGTGTAGTTGACGAGATATTCTTTGGCGATCCGGTTGTTCTCGATGGCGTAATGTATTAATCCGCCAAGAAATGCAATGTCAGAGCCGGCGCGAATTTGAAGAAAGACGTCGGCGGTGGCGGAGGTGCGCGTGAATCGGGGATCTACGGAAATGATCTTGGCGTTGCGGTTGCGCTTCGCCTCCATCGCCCACTTGAATCCACACGGATGGTTCTCAGCGGGGTTCCCGCCCATGATCAACATCATGTCGGTGTTCTTGATGTCGATCCAGCCATTCGTCATGGCTCCGCGTCCGAATGTTGGTCCCAAACTTGAGACCGTGGGGCCGTGTCAAACACGGGCTTGGTTTTCTAAATAGACCAAGCCCAACCCCCTCATGGCCTTGACGACCAGATAATTAAATTCATTTGTATCTGTGCAACCGCCGATGAAAGAGATGCCCTCGCAGCGATTGACCGTGCGGCCGTTCGCATCTTTTTCCACGAAGGAGTTGTCGCGGGTTTTCTTAGTCCATTGCGCAATCTCGCTCAGAGCATTGTCCCAGGAAATATCTTGCCAGTCGGTTGCGCCAGGCCGCCGCACTTGGGGCTTGGTGAGCCGCCGCGGGTTGAGCATGTCCTGTTCGAGCGAAGAGCCCTTTGGACAAAGCGTTCCGCGGTTGGTGGGATGATCAGGATCGCCTTCGACGTGGATTACCTGTGGCGTAACATTTTTCGCCCCATCGCCAATCGTATAAATGAGAACGCCGCAACCCACCGCACAGTAGGGACAGGTTGAACGGGTTTCCTTTGCACGGGCAATTTTTAATTCCTTGAGTTGAGCGTAGGCGGGTTTGAGGTCGAATCCGAAAATTGTGGCGGCGACCCCGCCAGTGGCGGCTGCCTTGAGGAACTCTCTGCGGGACGGCATGGTCAATCCTCCTGAGTACGTTCAAGAGTCAGGATCTAATATGTTTCGAGTCCGGAGATTGTGCAGCGTGTCTGGCGAATGATTGATGAAACTGAAAGAGCGAAATACCACCGGCGTTTATCAAGAGCAAGGCGTTCGGCAGGCGTTCGCGGGGCATGCAGTAACTTTTAATCGGGACCATAGTATCAAAAACCCCGATTTGAGGCACTGGCTGAATTCTTGATCAGACTGATCAAAAACTAAGCCACAGATGTTGATCGCGCAGATCGCAACCAGTTCTCCATCTGCTCGTGATTCACCACACCCGCCTGCTGCATTACGGGTCGGCCAGCGTTGAAAACAACAAAATTCGGAATACCACGCACATTGAACCGAGCTGCAAGCTCGGGATAACGCTCGGTGTCGACTTTTATGACAATTGCCTGGCCGGCCATATCCGCCGCGGTGCGTGCTACCTCGGGTGCCGCGACCCGACACGGTCCGCACCATGCGGCCCAAAAGTCAGTGAGCACCGGAACCCGCGCGTTCTGAATAATCTCGTCGAACGATTCAGCGTCAACTTCCATGGGCTCATCCACCGGAGGCAACGGCGCTTTACAGGCGCCGCATCGCCCCGTGTCCGCGAGATGGGCGGCGGGGATGCGATTCTTCCGCCCGCAAGTTTTGCAGATTCGGATCATAGAGATTGATATTTTACAGCCAAAATCGGCGCTGCTGCATCAGGAATTGACAGAGGAAAGGCCAATGAACGCACAGTCAAAAGCATCTCCCAATTTAGTGCCGCCGTTCAACACAGAGACCGCAATTCTGAAGGTCCGTCTGGCCGAAGATGGCTGGAATTCGCGAGATCCGGAAAGAGTGGCTTTGGCTTACACTCCCGATTGTCGCTGGAGAAACCGCTCGGAGTTTATAAACGGCAGGCACGAGATCGTCGCCTTCCTTACGCGTAAGTGGGCCAAAGAGCTCGATTACCGGCTGATCAAGGAGCTCTGGGCCTTCACGGAAAATCGGATTGCCGTGCGCTTTGCCTACGAGTGGCATGATGACTCAGGAAACTGGTTTCGCTCATACGGCAACGAGAATTGGGAGTTCAATGACGACGGAGTGATGCGGTTGAGGCTGGCAAGCATCAACGATCTTCCGATTAAGGAATCTGATCGCAAATACAAATGGCCGCATGGACGGCGTCCGGACGACCATCCTGGCCTGAGTGATCTTGGTTTGTAAAGCGGCGCGCCTCGTGTCTCGAATCGACGCGCGCCGCAGTCTAATCCACAAAGCGAGTGAACAGTTTCAAACCAAACGAACATTCCGCTCCATAGTCTTAATGACCGAATCCAAACGGCCGGACAGAACCTGCTTGGCAAGGCTTAGAGTGAAGCCCTTGGCTGCGTGAAAAGGCACATGCGAAGGCAATGAAAGCGCAAATGGATCCACGACGGCATCCACGACGACGGGACCGTCCTTGTAGGCAAGAGCCTCGGCAAGTCCGTCGCGAACGTCTTCCGGTTCTTCGATCCGGATGCCCTTTGCGCCCATGGCATCCGCAACCTTCGCGAAGTTCGGGTTCTTGAACTCCACTCCGAACGGGATGAATCCGGCCTCTTGCTGCTCGATTTTGACGAAGTCCAGAGCATCGTTATTAAGGATTATCTGGACCACCGGAGTCTTTCGTTCCACTTGCGTCAAAAGATCTCCCAGCGCGAGCATGGTATAGCCTCCGTCGCCGCATATTGCGATGGTTTGCCTGCCCGGAAATGCAAGCTGCGCCCCGAAAGCATTGGGCGCGGAGTTCGCCATGGACGCCCATGAAAACGAGCCAAAAAGCCGGCGATTTTTACCGCCGTTGATATACCTGGCCAGCCATATGACTGATGTTCCCGTGTCGGCAAAGAACATCGCGTCATCGGATGCCAAGTCGTTGAGGGTCGCGGCCAAAAATTCCGGACGGATGGGTTTGATTCCCGGTCCCTTATCGACATAGTGCTGTAGGAGATCGTGGAAAGAATTGGTCTCAGCGAGTTGCTTGTCGAGAAAGCGACGATCAGTCTTCTCGCGAACTCTAGTCAACAGCGCGGCGACGGTTGTCTTTATGTCACCGACAAGCCCAAGATCGACTGCCGTGCGCCGACCAATGTGTTTGGGATTCTTGTCGACCTGTACTTTTTTCACGCGGTCGCCGGGGAGGAATTCAGAGAAGGGAAAATCTGTGCCCAGCAGCAGGAGGAGATCGGCTTCGTTAATTGCCTTGTAGGCGCCACCGTACCCGAGCAGGCCGGTCATACCAACTGCGTTCGGGTTATCGTATTCCAACCACTGCTTGCCGCGGAACGCATAGCCGACGGGGGCCTTGAGTCTCTCAGCCAGTTGAAGAACCTCCTCGCGGCCGTCTCGACAGCCGTCGCCCCCGAAAATCGCCACAGTTTTCGCATCGTCGATCATCTGGACTAGCCGGTCGAGGTCCGCATCCGAGGGGCGTAAAACGGGCGTGGACGGAACCCTTATCTGGGTTGATTGCGCCTTTGAATCTGGTGCATCCGCGGCCGCGATGTCGCCCGGAAGCGAGATTACCGTAGGACCTTTTTCGAGAATCGCCGTGAGGATCGCGGTATTGATAGTGGCGCGCGCTTGTTCGGGGTTAACGATTCGCGCGGTGTACAGAGAAGCCGTTTCGAAGAACTGGTAAGGATTGAGTTCTTCGAGCGCATTCGTGTCCAGGACATTGGTCTCGACATCGCCCGCAATGGCTATAATCGGGGCTCCTTCTTTGCGCGCATCGATCAGCCCATTGAATAGGTGAACCACCCCCGGGCCCGCGGTCCCGCACACTGCTACTGGATTTCCGCTTAAGTAAGCCTCCGCGACCGCGGCGAAAACTCCGTATTCTTCGTGACGAACATGGATGAACTCGACCTTGCCGTTGCGGCGCAGCGCGTCGATGACTGGATTGAGAGCATCTCCTACAATGCCATAGCAACGTTTGACGCCGGCGTTTGCCAGCATCTCCCACAAGACGTCTGCAACATTTCGCGACATAGAATTTCCTTTCTGGGCGGCCTCGGGGTTTACCCGCTGAAAGTATTCGATGCATTTGCGGGGAAAAAGGGGACATGCAGAATCGCAAATGAAAGGTTGAAATCGGCAATTTCTAAAGACCACGGCGGCGCAGTTTCAGGATCTTCGGAACCGAACTCATAGGAAACGGCATCCATAGCGTCCATGAGACCACCTTGCGACGAAGCCATGATCTCTTCGGGGGGTTCCGGCACACCGTGTACGGCAGGAGCGAGAACGTGGATTTTGGCTGCGACGATTCTCGGCTCCAGCCTGGCTTTCATCGACAGCACGGTCGTCAATGTCGCTCTGCCTGCGGTCCAAACCAGCTTTCACGCGACGGTCGTGGATGTGCAGTGGGTAGTCGAGTCGTACGGACTGTTCTTGGGAGCGCTGATTCTGGTCGGAGGTTCGCTTGGCGATTTGTTCGGACGCCGCTCGATGTTCTTGCTCGGCGTGGCAATTTTCGCCGTGGCTTCCGTGGGTTGCGGTGTAGCCTCGAACATTCCCCAGTTGATCATTGCGAGAAGTATTCAAGGCCTGGGCGCGGCTCTCTTGGTGCCTGGCAGCTTGGCAATTATCAGCGCATCCTTTGATGAGAAAAGCCGCGGTCAAGCGATTGGCACATGGTCCGGGTTCACCGCGATCACGACAGCCGTCGGGCCCGTTCTCGGCGGATGGTTAGTTCAGCATGCTTCCTGGCGCTGGGTGTTTTTTATCAACCTCCCCTTGGCGGCAGCAGTAATCGGAATTTCGCTTTTGCACGTTCCGGAAAGCCGCGGCACTGATGGAGGGCATGTTGATTGGCTTGGAGCACTGGTCGCGACTCTCGGATTAGCGGGTATGGTTGCCGGGTTCATTGAATCTGCGAGCTTGGGTTGGGGAAATCCGCTGGTGCTGACCAGCTTGATCGTGGGCTGCGGCTGTCTGATTTTATTTCCCTTCGTCGAGGCGAGAGTCAGTTCGCCGATGGTTCCTCTCAGTCTGTTTGCGTCTTCCAGCTTTAGCGGCGCCAACCTGCTTACTTTGTTTCTTTATGCCGCCATTGGAATTTTCGTTTTTCTGTTTCCGTTGAACCTGATCCAAATCCAAGGATATCCCCCAACCGCTGCAGGTGCTGCAATGCTGCCACTGATTCTTGTAGTTTTCTTTCTTTCCCGCTGGTCGGGTGGGCTTGTGGCACGGCACGGTCCAACCCTTCCATTGATCGTCGGCCCACTAATTATCTTATTGGGTTTCTTGCTGTTCGCCCTGCCGTCGGTGGGTGGCAGTTACTGGAAGACATTTTTCCCTGCAGTGATTATTCTTGGTTTTGGCCTCGCGTTTACCGTGGCTCCGCTTACCACGGTCGTGATGAATTCGGTAAGCCAGGATCGTATCGGGGCCGCGTCCGGAATCAACAATGCAATTGCTCGCGTCGCCGGGGTGCTTGCGGTCGCAGTGTTGGGAGTTGTGATGGTCAACGTTTTTGCCTCACACCTAAATCAGAGCTTAGATCGCCTGGCGCTGCCGGCCAGCGTTCTGAAGGCCATCCAGTCGGATGAGATCAAGCTTGCCGGCTTGCCGGTTCCTGCCGGTGTTGCCCCTGCTACAAAAGCCCTCATCAAGGAGTTGATTGCGGAGGCATTCGTATTTGGATTCCGAATCGTGATGTTGATTTGTGCAGGACTCTCTGCAGCAAGCTCAGTGGTGGCTTGGCTTATGCTTCCCAAGCGCGCGGTTTCCTGAGGATTTGGGCTTCCATCTCCCGCGCCAATTCCAACCGGGAATCTCCTATAATGCCTGTTCTTAGAACCTTGTTCATGATGATTGGGAGATCGCACATGGCCGCGTGTTTCCGGCGGATATCCATCCTCATTCTGGTATCTCTTCTGGCATGGTTTCCGGCCGAGTGTTCCGCCCAGCAGGCGCCACCGGCTTCGCCATTGTCACTGCGCCTCACGCTGAGAGAAGCCGTCCAGCTAGCACTAAAGGAGAATCCGCAGCGGATTATCGCGCGCCTGCTGGTTTCCGAAAGTGATCGCAACAGTCAGATTGCCCGCTCCGCGCTGCTTCCGCAGGCGAGCCTCGAGGCCCAAGCCGCGCTGAATCAATACAACCTTTACAGTGTCGAATCCAATCCGCCGCGAAAGGCTGCGGGGCCGTACCAGTATGTCCAGGCGGGCCCAGCGTTTTCACAAATTCTGCTCGACCTTCCGCGGATTCGCCAATACCAGATTAGCAAGGAGGGAACGCGCGAGGCTCGAGCCGACGAGCAGACAACGCGTGAAGACGTGGTCACCCTGGTCGTCGACCAATATCTAGCGATTCTTCGCGCCTTTGCAAGTCGTGACGCGGCGGCCGCTCGGGTCGAACTGGCGCAACGCCTCTATGATCAGGCGTCCTCGCTTCAGAAAACCGGGATCGGTTTGAGCATCGACACTTTGCGAGCGAATGTCGAATTACAGAACGAACGGCAGAATCTTATCGATACGGAAACCGATACTCGAACCACAAGATACGCGCTGGCCGAGCTTCTCGATTTGCCCAAAGATCAAGAATTGGAAACAACCGACCGCCTCGATTTCTACGAACTCCCTACGCTCGAGAGAGACGCCTTGCTAGACCAGGCATTAAAATTCCGGCCGGAGATTCAATCATTCAACTCTCAAACTCGTATCGCGAAATTGTCTGTGGATTCGATCCGCGACGAACGGCTTCCGCAGTTGGAATTTTCGGGTTTCTGGTTTTATCAGGGGCAGCATTTCGATGATGGCATCCCCGCGTACACTTATGCGATATCGCTCGAATTTCCGTTGTTCACGGGCGGACGGATCCGGGCTGAACAGGCGCGGGCAAAACTGGAAGAAGAGCGCGTAGCAGAAAACCGGCGGGCATTGGAAGCTCGAATCGTCAAAGAGGTGAAAACTGCCCTCGACCAACTAAACGCCGCTCGAAATGCAGTCGAGGTCGCCAACCTCGGTTTGAAGTTGGCACAGGACGAAGTAGCCCAGGCGCAGCGCCGGTTTCAGGCAGGGGTCACAACCAACGTTGAGGTCATTACCGCTCAGGACGAACTGGCTCGCGCCAGCGATAATCAGATTAGCGCTTTGTTTCGATTCAATCAGTCTCGTGCCGCCCTCGCACAAGCGACGGGTCAGATCGAAGCTACATACACCAAGTGAAGGGTTGACCGGATCATGAGTTCCTCGCCTCCAACGTCTCTGCCACAACCGGCTCCGGCTGCGGACACTGCCCAGGTGCAGCAAGAGCAGCACATATCGTGGAAGCGGCGCGTGCAGAATCTTAACCCATGGGTGAAAGGAGCAATCGTTGCAGGGCTGGTCGTGGGCTGCATCGTGTGGTACGTACTCTCGGGCCAGGTCACCACCGACGATGCACAAGTAGACTGCCACATCACCGCAGTTGCGCCGCAAGTTCCGGGTTACGTGATCAAACTTTTCATTAACGATAACTTGCCCGTCAAAGAAGGCGATGTCTTGTTGGAGATTGATCCGCGTACTTACGAGGCTGAAGTGGCACAGGCCAAGGCCGCGCTAGATTTCGCGGAAGCACAGGCGAATTCGGCGAAACTCCAAATCGGTTTGACCCGCGAAACCACCACGAACAGTACCAACGGCGCCACCGCGCAGAAGGAATCTGATGCCGCCGATTTCGCAAGTTCGCAGGCGCAACTCGAACAGTCGGCGACCGCGAATCTGCAGGTGGCCGAGGCCAATGTAGCTGCAAAGCAGGCCACGAACGTGCGTGCGCAGAGTGACTTGGCCCGCTACGAGCCGCTGCTGGCGACGGGAGACATTTCCAAATATCAACTCGACGCGGTTGAAGCCACGGCGCGAGTTGCGAAAAGCGAACTGCAGGCAGCCGAGCAGCAGCAAGCCGCGGCAAAACAAGCTGTCGACATAGCCCGCGCCAACGCACGCTCTGCGCAGGCCCGAGTTGTGCGCTCGCAGTCGCAATTCCTGGAGACGAGGGCGCGTGAGCAACAGATACCCATCACGGAAGCAGACTACAAATCGGCGCTGGCTTCGGTTGAGCGGGCGAAAGCGGCGCTGCAGCAGGCCGAACTGAACCTCGGCTACACGCGGATCACTGCCCCTATCCACGGACAGATCACGCAAAGGTCTGTGGATCTGGGACAGTATGTGTCGGCGGGACAGCTGTTGTTCACCATCGTTCCCCTCGATCAGGTTTATGTCACGGCGAACTTTAAGGAAACTCAGATGGATCACGTTGCGCCTGGGCAGAAGGTGCGCTTTCGAGTCGATACTTACCGCCGGGAGTTCGAGGGCGTGGTCGATTCCATTGCCGGAGCGACGGGTTCTCAACAGGCATTGCTCCCGCCTCAGAACGCCACTGGGAATTTCATTAAGGTAGTGCAGCGTATACCGGTCAAGATTCTGGTGAAGCCGACCAACGATTCACGTTTCGTGTTGCGACCTGGAATGAACGTGGAAGCTACCATCTGCACCCGGTGATTGGAAAGGGAACGGCGTGAGCTATCTTGGCGGGAATGTCCCCCCTACCTCCGAGGCGTGGGAGCAGGAAGAGGGACGATACATTAGCGAGTCTCTCTCCGGGCTCACAAAACGCCATAGGATGATCATCTTGTTGACCGTTGGCTTGGTTACGGCCATCGAAATCTCCAACCGTATATCCATCAACGTACTGCTCCCGGACATGCAGGGGAACGTCGCCGCCAATTCGGACGACATCAGTTGGGTAATCACTCTCTATAACCTCGGATTTCTCTGCTCCTTGGGTCTCGCAACCTGGATGACGCGCGTCATCGGCGCCAGACGACACTTGTTGCTTAGCATCCTGTTCTATTCCACGGGAGCAATGGGCTGTTTCCTGAGCAAGCATAGCTTGGAGTTTCTATTAGTCTCACGTTTGATCATGGGATTCGGTGGGGGCGCGTTCCTGGTCCGCGCAGTCATTCTGGCGGGCTTGATGTTTCCTGGGAAAGCTCGCATCGCCGCGGTTACGTGGCTCTATGCCGTTCTCGGTTTTTTCGAGGTTACGTATCCCGTTGCCATGGGATGGATTGACGACACCTTTCACTGGAACTATGCGTTTCTGTTGGATTTCCCCTTTCTGATTATCGCGGTCTTCCTGATTTTGAAGTACGTTCCGCAAGGATACCTGTGGAAACGCAGAACGGAGGGCAAAGCCGATATCCGCGGCGCCATATTTCTGCTCGCTTCGCTGGCCTGCTTACAGACTGCGCTGAGCCGGGGAGAGCAAGACTTGTGGTTCGAATCTTTCTGGATCGGTCCCACATTGCTGGCTGCCGTAGTTTTTTTTATTGCTTTCTTGTGGCGGGATAGCCGGTCCGACTATTCAGCGCCAGTATTTCATTTGCGGATGGTGTGGCGACAAAAGTACTTGCGCACCTCTTTTTCTGTGATTCTGATAATAGGAGCGATCTTCGGCGCCGCACTCTTCGTGGTGCCGCAATACCTTCGCACAGTGCAGGACTATAGCGCGACCCAGACGGGCGGTTTTATTTCGATGTACACCATCGGCCTTAGCCTCGGGCTTTTGCTCACATTGCGAGCGCTCATTCCCCGCATTGGAGGGCCGCACACCATTATGCTCGGGCTGACGTTATTGATTGGGACCTGCATCGCGCTTGTCTATATCTGGACGCCTACGACACCGACTGAAATCCTTGCACCGGCGATTTTTCTTCAAGGCCTAGCTCTGGGGCCGATTCTACTTGGGGCCTCGAACATTGCGACTGCCAACGCACCCTTGCCCGACCTCAATGACATTTCGACCACCTACTTTTTCGTGAGGCAACTGGGAAACACATTCGGAGTAACCGCAGCCACTGTAATGTTCGATCACCGAATGACATTTCATTCCTCGCGCCAGTTGGACCAGGCGAACCGACTGGCTCCCATCGTTCGTTCGACCTTGACGCAATATGCGAACGTAATTCATCGCAACGGTGGCGGTAGCAGCAATCCCTCACTTGGAGCGCTGCAGCTCTTTCAAGCCAATGTGATTACGCAGAGCAGATTGCTATCTTACATTGACATCTATTTAGGCTTAGGCGCATTGGCTTGCGTCGCTTTGTTCTTGCTTGGCTTCGGCAGGATTAAAAGCAAGCTAGGACCGAGTCACTTCCACCCTTGGTGAGTGAATTGTTTTTTCTGACTCGTCACGTTCTGTGCTTCGCTAGGCGACCGACTCCACGGCGATGCGGAACGAAGCTTGAAACTGGCTGCCGGGCGCGAGAATACGCAGGCCTTCGCCAGAACTTAGTGCGTTTGTAGGCGCGGTCATCGGTTCGATGGCCACGAAGTCTTTGCCCTTGGGAGCAAAAATCTGCGCATAGGAGAAACCTTCAAGAAGCGTGACGGTAATTCTACGGCTAGCGCCAGAGAGCGAAAAGGAAGGTTGCGGCTCAATCGTAATAAAACCATCGTCGAAACTTGTATCCCCGAGCAGCGAGTCCGAAGATTTAAAGTTTTCCTGCGCGCCAGTGGGAATGCCGCGCGCATCGAGCAGAAGTCTTCGCATCGCGGGCAATAGCAGACGCCACTGTGCACGCGCGAGTTGCGGAATTCCGAAATAGGGATGAAACCCGAAGCTAACAGGGACCTGCGAGTCCGCGCTCGCCAAGACAGTCGTCTGCAGAGTCAAAGAGTCGGGATTGACGCTCGCGGAGATTTGTATCGTGTGAGGAAAAGGAAAGATAGCGAGAAGGTCGGAGCGATTCCAATCGAGGCGAGCTAAAAATGAATCACGCTTTGCCTCCGCAATTTCCCAAGCGAGTTGCCCCCACGGGACACCATGCATGGGAAGGCCATGATCGTCGAAATGCAGTAAGGGAGAAGATGGATCAAGGACAACATTTCGTCCAGCAACCCGGTAGTTAAGCGCAGCCAGTCGGTTCGCCCAGGGATAGAGCAGCGGGATCCCGGCGGTGCTTCCTTTCGATTTGGCAGCTTCCAGATCGTCGATGCGCCGAAGAAGCTCGACTCCGCAATGACGAAGCGAAACACCCAACAGGCCTGCAGCGGGCCAGAAAACAGCCTCAAGATCGCCGGAGGCTAAAGAGATGGAGTTCCTGCTCATTCTGGTTTCGTTTGCAGAATCTTGCTTGAGAAAAACGGACGCCAGTTATTTAAACGAGCTAACTTCCTCGGTAGAACTGGCAACCACGGGATTCTCCCATCCACCCGGCGGCACGACCCGACCCGCAACTTCTTTTGGTCCCCAGGCGCCGGGGTCGTATTCATAAACCGGCGTGACAGCCTTGAGCGCCGGATCGACGATGCGCCAGGCCTCCTCGACGTAGTCCTGTCGGGCAAAAAGTGTGGCGTCCCCCGTCATGGCATCGCCGAGCAGGCGCTCGTACGCGTCTATTTCAGTCGTCTCCGTATGATGATGGGCGAGCATCTCCGTGGCTTCGCCGGTCATTTTCTCGCCCTCTGCCATGACCGTCGCGCCCAGAGCGATATCGACATCGGGGTCGACGCGAAGGCGCAAGTAATTTTGCACCAGATCGTTGGCATCAATGACCGTTGGAGGCAAACGGAATTTGGCCGTCACTTCCGTACAAGTCACCGGCAGGGATTTTCCCGCCCGAATGTAAAACGGAACGCCCTTCCACCGCCAAGAGTCGACTTCGAGGCGCAGGGCGGCGAAGGTTTCAACTTTAGAGTCCTTGGCCACGCCAGGTTCCGCGCGATAGCCTCGGAACTGCCCCCGAACAAGATCTGCCTCCTGCAAGCAGGGAATTGCCTTAAGAACTTTTGCTTTCTCGTCCCGAATGGATTCGCTGTCGGTGCTAACCGGAGGCTCCATCGCCAGGTTGCACAGAATCTGGAAAAGATGATTCTGTACGACATCGCGGATCGCGCCTGTTTGATCGTAAAACGCACCTCGCCCCTGGACGCCGAAATTCTCGGCCATCGTGATCTGGACACTCTCGATGTAGTTGCGGTTCCAGAACGCCTCCATAAACGAGTTGGCAAAACGAAACACCAGCATGTTTTCCACGGGCCGCTTCCCAAGGTAGTGGTCGATGCGGAAAATGTCTTGCTCCGCGAAAGATGTGTGCAGAATTTTGTTCAGCGCCTGCGCCGAGGCAAGGTCATCGCCAAATGGCTTCTCTACGATGACGCGCGCACCTTTCGCGCAGCCCGATTTCATCAGCTGTTCAACAACCACTGGAAACATAACCGGAGGAATCGCAAGGTAGTGCGCGGGATGCGCAGCATTCCCGAGTTGCTTGCGCAGGTTTTGGAAAGTGGCGGGGTCTTTGTAGTCGCCATCGACGTAGCGCAGCAGACCAGAGAGCTTTTCCCATGCTGCAGCATCGAAGGTGCCATGCTTTTCGAGGCTATCCTTTGCGCGGGCCTTCAACTGATCAAGATTCCAGCCAGCCTTGGCCACGCCAATGACCGGTACGTTGAGATGCCCGCGTTTCAGCATGGACTGGAGCGACGGAAAAATCTTTTTGTACGCCAGATCGCCGGTTGCGCCAAAAAAGACGAAAGTATCGGAATGAACAGCGCTCATTGTGAAATCCTTTTCTTATTTTCCTGCACAGCTACTTGCCGGCAGCTTTCTCCAAATGTCCGCCGAACTGAAAGCGCATTGCGGAAAGAAGTTTGTCCGCAAATTCGGCCTCGCCCCGGGAGCTGAATCTCTCGTAAAGGGCAGCGGTTAGAACTTGCGCGGGCTGGGCTTCATCGATCGCGGCTTTGATCGTCCACCGTCCTTCGCCGGAGTCGGAAACTCGCCCAGCATACTTAGCAAGGGTCGGATCGTCGAGCAGAGAGATGGCAGTCAGATCGAGCAGCCAGGAAGCAATCACGCTTCCGCGTCGCCAAACTTCCGCGATGTCTTTCAGATCGAAGTCATACTGGTAGTGCTCCGGATCGCGCAGGGGCGTAGTTTCCGCATCGGCGGCATGGTCCTGCTTCCCAATATTAGCGGCGCGGATGATTCCCAAACCTTCGGCATAGGCCGCCATAATGCCGTACTCGATTCCGTTGTGCACCATCTTCACGAAGTGACCGCCCCCATTTGGTCCACAATGCAAATATCCCTTTTCCGCTGTTCCGCCAACTTTTTCGCGCCCCGGAGTTCGCGGAATATCGCCAATGCCAGGCGCCAGGCAGGAGAAAAGTGGATCAAGATGTTTTACCACCGACTTCTCGCCGCCGATCATCATGCAGTAGCCGCGATCGAGTCCCCAGACACCGCCGCTCGTGCCCACATCGACGTAGTGAATGTTCTTAGCCGCAAGATCTTTCGCGCGACGAATGTCGTCGACGTAATATGAATTCCCGCCGTCGATCAGGATGTCGTCCGGATCCAGCAACGGCAGGAGTTCGTTGATGCTCTGGTCCACCACACCGGCTGGGACCATTAGCCAAATTGCACGCGGCTTCTGGAGCTTCTTCACGAAGTCTTCCAGCGACGAAGAACCGATAGCCTTCTCCTGAGCGAGTTGGTCTACGGTTTTTTGCGTTCTGTCGTAGACCACGCACTGGTGGCCGCCCTTGATCAGGCGCCTCACCATATTCGATCCCATCCTGCCGAGGCCAATCATTCCCAGTTGCATCACGATCTCCTTTTCGATTTGTCTCTATAACGGTTCTGCGACACTTCGGAAGCGCGGGTCACGAGTTTTTAAGATTCCGGTAACGGCGGATCAACGCGTTAGTCGAGCTGTCATGGTTGAGTTTCGGCTCCGTCTTACTTTCAAGTTCCGGAATAATACGCTGCGCGAGAACTTTGCCCAGCTCGACGCCCCACTGGTCGAATGAGTCGATCTGCCAAATGGTGCCTTGCGTAAAGACAGAATGTTCGTAAAGTGCTACGAGTTTGCCGAGCGCCTCGGGCGTCAGGCGGTCGAGCAGAAGCGTATTCGAGGGGCGGTTGCCTTCGAAAACGCGATGCGGCACCAGCCAATCGGGAGTACCTTCGGCCTTCACTTGCTTGGCCGTTTTGCCGAAAGCGAGCGCCTCGGTTTGCGCGCACACATTGGCGATCAGAATGTCATGATGGCGGCCGAGCGGGTTAAGCGCTTTGCCAAAAGCAATGAAGTCGCAAGGGATGAGCCGCGTGCCTTGGTGGATCAATTGATAAAAAGAGTGCTGGCCATTGGTTCCGGGCTCGCCCCAATAAATCGGTCCGGTTTCGTAGTTGACGGGTTTGCCTGCGAGCGTGACGTGCTTGCCATTGCTTTCCATTGTGAGCTGCTGCAAATAGGCAGGGAAGCGTTTCAAGTATTGCTCGTAAGGTAGGACAGCGACCGTCTGCGCGCCGAAGAAATCGTTATACCAAACCGAAATGAGCCCTAAGAGGACCGGTAGATTGCGCTCGAAGGGCGTGGTGCGAAAATGCTCGTCCATTTGGTGAAAACCGCTGAGCATGGCGCGAAAATTATCCGGGCCGACGGCTAGCATGGTGGAGAGACCAATCGCCGAATCCATGGAATATCGGCCGCCAACCCAATCCCAGAAGCCGAACATGTTGGCGGTATCGATGCCGAATTTGGATACTTCCGCCTCGTTAGTCGAGACCGCGACGAAATGTTTTGCCACGGCCTTTTCGTCGCCGCCAAGCCCCTTAAGAGACCAGTCCCGGGCAGTGTGCGCGTTGGTCATCGTCTCGAGCGTGGTGAATGTTTTCGAAGAAATGATGAACAACGTTTCCGTGGGATCCAGGTCGAGGATCGCTTCAGCGAAGTCCGTGCTGTCTACATTGGAGACAAAGCGAAATGTCATACTGCGCTCGCTGTAGTGTTTAAGCGCCTCGTAAGCCATGACGGGGCCGAGGTCGGAGCCCCCAATCCCGATGTTGATGACATTCTTGATGCGTTTTCCCGTATGGCCTTTCCATTCGCCGCTGCGAACTCGATTGGAGAACGCAGTCATCTTATCGAGAACAGTGTGGACCTCCGGCACAACGTTCTTGCCGTCCACGAGAATCGTTTCATTTTTCGGGGCGCGCAGAGCTACGTGCAGGACGGCGCGATTCTCGGTGACATTTATTTTGTCGCCGCGGAACATCGCGTCGATTCGTTCTCGCAGGCCAGATTCTTTCGCCAGATCGAGTAGAAGCTTCAGGGTCTTGTCTGTGATTCGATTCTTTGAATAATCCAGATAAATGCCGACAGCTTCTAACGTAAACTCCTCGGCCCGCCTGGGGTTGTCGTCGAAGAGTTTCTTCAGATGTAGCGCCTGTGCCGTTTTGTAATGCGCCTTCAATGCGGTCCAGGCTTTGCGCCTGGAAAGTGGCTTAATCGCCGGAGGCTTGAGAGCCGCCTTTGCCCTGACTGCCATGATTGGCTCCTTTGAACTTGCTGCCCGCTAAGAACGAGACGTCTTGGGAGCAGGAGGTTGGTGGTCGCTGGGGTGATCCCAAAGTCGAAATCCCCCGAGAAAGGCGGTGGCATTATTTCCTAGACGACAATGCGGAGGAAGCTTCTCCAACTTCTTGGCGTTTCCGCCGCCGAGAACGATATCGTCCGGTTCGAGGGCTGCACTGAGGCGCGCGACGACATCTGCGACGTCCCGGCGCCATTTCTTTTTTCCATGCTTTTTCAAGCCACGCAGTCCGACGTAATCTTCGTACGTTGCCTTCTTATAGGGCAGGTGTCCAATTTCCATCGCCTCGACAATTCCGTCGACGACCATGCATGTGCCAAGGCCGGTGCCGAGACCAAGGAAGAGCATCTTGCCCTTTTTATAGCTGCCTAGAGCTTGCATCGCGGCATCGTTGATGATCTTCACCGGCTTGCCAAAGGATCGGGCATAATCGAATCCTACCCAACCACCTCCCAAGTTGTGCGGCTCCGCTACGGGCCGGTTTCGAAGAACGGGGCCAGGATAACCCATCGAAATTGCGTCGTAATTCCAGCCTTCGGCCAATTCCTTCACAGCCGCCGCCATCTCTTTGGCTGTAAAAGTTGGACCGGAGTCGATTTTTCGGGGATTCTTTTCGCCGCTCGACATGATTTTGATGTGGGTTCCGCCGATATCGATTGCCAGAATATTCATACCTAGGGTAACTCTCATTTACAGATGCTCGAGCGTTCAAAATGTTGCGTCCCAATCTACAATATCAGCTTCGTCTGCCGAGGATCCTTTAGTGAAAAGGCCATACCATCCGCACTCGAAGCTGTGCATTGGGCAGGCGCGTTGTTTTTATCGTTTGGAATTCCATGTTTTCTTGCTTTCCTTTTTAACTTATCCTCTCGAATCTGGAGTTCGCAATGGCATCGACTGTGATACAGCATGTCCTCTCCCGTTTGCATTCCATCGGTGTCGCCGACATTTTCGGAGTTCCCGGCGACTTTGCGTTTCCAGTCAACGACGCGATCGCATTGGATCCGCAGATTCGCTGGATCGGTTGCTGCAACGAACTCAACGCAGCCTACGCCGCTGACGGCTACGCTCGCATCAAAGGTGTCGGCGCGATCTGCACGACGTATGGAGTGGGAGAACTCAGCGCCATCAATGGCATCGCTGGCGCTTACGCCGAACACCTGCCCCTGTTTCATCTGGTCGGGGCGCCGAATATGGGGACGCAGTCCGCGCGGGCCCTCATGCATCACACTCTCGGGAACGGCGAATACGACCTTTTTCACCGCATGACTCAACCCGTAGTCTGCGCCAGCGCGATTATCACACCACAGAACGTTGCCTTTGAAACCGAGCGACTCATCGCCGAGGCGCTCTATCACCGCCGGCCGGTCTATATGGCGTTCCCAGCAGATTACGCAAACCAGCCGGTCGCGAGTGTGGCACAGCCGATACCGGCACCGCACAGCGATCCCGGTTTTCTGAACGCGGCAACCGACGCGATTGTCAGTGCCGTGGCGAAAGCGCGCACGGCATGCTTCCTGCCTGGAATTTTATTAGCGCGGACCCGGCTGCAAGCTGCCATGCGAGCGGTAATCGATGCCTCCGGCCTCCCGTTTGCCACGATGTTCATGGACAAATCTGTGCTTGAGGAACAGCATCCCAATTACATCGGGATGTATGACGGGGCCTTGATGAATGACGATGTCCGCGAGTTTGTCGAAGGCTGCGATCTTGTAATCGAGGTCGGCACGCTACTTACTGATTTCAATAGTGGGGCCTTTACGGCGAAGCTGGATCCCGCAAAGACAATCAACATTTCGCATCATCGTACACAAGTTGGAGGTAAGACCTATTCGAGCGTGGAGATCGGCGATCTCCTCGCGGTGCTGGCGCAGCGGCTGCCGAAACGCGACTGGGAAAAGATGGCGGCTTCGTCGCTCGGCGAGCCGGCCGGACAAGGGTCCGATCCGATCACGGCGGCAGCGCTGTATCCGCGATGGGCCAATTTCCTCCGGCCCAACGACATGCTTGTAGCCGAGACTGGCACTGTTTCTATGGGGCTCGGTTTCGCCCGGATGCCAGCAGGCGCGTCTTTTCATAATCAAACTTTGTGGGGCTCAATCGGATGGGCAACGCCAGCCGCATTCGGCGCTGCCGTCGCCGCCCCTGATCGCCGCGTGGTGCTGATCACAGGTGACGGCGCGCATCAGTTTACTGTGCAAGAACTCGGGCAGTTTGGTCGGTTAGGTTTGCGGCCCGTTATCTTCGTGCTGAACAATTCCGGCTATCTGATCGAACGGCTGTTGTGCAAGGATCCTGCGATTGCCTACAACGACATCGCGCCGTGGCGCTATAGCGAAGTGCCGCGAGCCCTGGGCTGCGACGGCTGGTTCACTACGCGCGTTTCGAACTGTGGCGAACTCGACCAGTCGTTGGACGAATCCGCGCGTGCTCCGAACGGCGCCTACGTCGAGGTGGTCACCGATGCGTACGCGGCTTCACCCTTGGCGTTGAAGCTGCATGAAAGCTTCCGGCGACTCTACAAGTCTTAGTCGCGATTGATATTCAATGTTAATATTTGAGGCGGAAATTGGTCTTTCCGGCCTTGAACCGGGAGCGAAGCATCTGCTCCCGTGTCCACACTTATCGCGGAAGCGGCAACACTTCTTGAATCAATATGACTTCGAAGGGCTTGAAAGTTATTTCGAGGCGGAAATTATCCACCACAGCGTGCGGACTTCTTCTGCTCGCTTGCATCGTGCTGAGTGGTTGCCGTTCGCGACAGGGAACAACGGGCCCATCCATCGAATTCACCAAGATCCCACCGGCCGCGCAAGGAGGCCGCGAGCGAACGGATACTATCGCGGGTCGCGTCACCGGGGCGCGGCCCGGCCAGCAGATTGTGGTTTACGCGAGGAGCGGTCCCTGGTGGGTGCAGCCGTGGCCCGATCAGCCGTTCATCCCCATTCAAGCGAATTCCACTTGGGGCACCTCCACTCACTTAGGTTTTGAGTACGCCGCCTTGTTGGTTGACCCTGGCTTTCGTCCACCGCCTACGATGGACGTCCTCCCGACCCCAGGTGGTTCCGTCGCAAACGTGGCGATTGTAAAGGGCATTGGGGATATTCAATTCGCACCCACGAAGCCGCTACATTTCAGCGGATACGATTGGAAAGTTCGGACCATTGCGAGCGATCGCGGAGGATTGAATAATTTGTACGATGCTGACAACGCTTGGACGGATGCGAGTGGAGCCCTGCATCTCCATATCAGGAAAAAGGAGAGCAAGTGGTCCTGCGTACAAATGGATCTCACACGAAGCCTCGGATACGGAACCTACATCGTCTCGATAAGGGATATTTCTCATCTGGAGCCCGCGGCGGTTTTAAGTATGAATACGTTCGACGACTGGGGAGGAGACCAACACTATCGCGAGCTGGATGTGGAGATCAGCCGGTGGGGCGACGACGCCAGCAAGAATAACGCTCAGTACGGCATTCAGCCCTTTTACGTTCCCGGGAACGTGGCTCCGTTTATTGCGCCCTCCGGCACGCTTACGCATTCCATGCATTGGGAATCAGGACGCGCGAGCTTTAAAACCGTTCGGGGATCTTCGACGCTCGCCGAGGCTCCGGTCGTTGCGGAGCATGTTTTCACTTCGGGCGTGCCGTCGCCCGGTCAGGAGACGCTGGAATTGTTGTTCTATGTTGTCCCCAGTGACAAGAATCCGATGCAGAACGAGAGCGAGGTTGTGGTTGAGAAATTCGAGTACCTGCCGTGAAAGACGCTCCGGCGAGTTTGAGCCGCTCAAGTGGCTCTTGGCTGGATTCGCGGTGGTGTGTCTCGTCTATGCGTCCTACGCGATCGATCCCAACAGAACGATTTCGCAGTACATACGCGATCAGTGGGGGAGCGAGCGCGGATTTCCCGGCGGCTCCGTCTCCGCTATCGCGCAAACTGCCGACGGATACTTGTGGATCGGAACCGACAAAGGATTGGTTCGTTTCGACGGTTTGAGCTTTCGACTGTACCAGCAAGCGACCCCGAATCCATTTCCGATTGGACCGGTGCAAGGCTTGGTCGCAGACGCTCACGGAGATCTGTGGATACTCTTACAGAGCACTAAGGTTCTGCGATACCACGATGGAAAATTTGAACTCGGCCGCGAAGAGGCAGAAGCGGGGATCACCTCGCTGGGTAAGCGAACCGACGGTAGTGTTCTTCTCTCCTCGCTTGCTTTGGGCACACTCACCTATAGCGGGGGAAAATTCCAACTTCTCAACGCCTCAACGACGGAACCAGCGTCTGGCGCGGGTGCGCCTGCAGGAACCGCCGACATGCTCTCCAGCCGTCTAAGTTGGGCGACGGGCGTAGCCACGCACCGGTTTGCCGAACCCAACTCGGCGGTGATTTCGACGGTGGAAACCAGCGATGGAAAAATCTGGCTGGGAACTCTGGATCGGGGCCTCTTCTTCTTGGATCAAGGACGGATCGTTGCCGCAGCCAAGGGATTGCCCAGTCAGAAAGTTAATTCCATTCTCCCGATCGGCGATCATGAGCTATGGATAGGTACTGATAAAGGTGTTGTGCGTTGGGATGGCACCGAACTCAGTTCTGTCGGCGTTCCGCCGCCTCTGCGCAATGTGCCCGTTCTGGCTCTGATCCGTGATCGAGACTCAAATATCTGGGCAGGCACCGCCGAGGGTCTTCTGCGGTTTAACCCTGGTGGCGCTTTGCTCGATGAAAACAAAACGGGGAATCGTGTGCCGGTAACCGCATTATTTGAAGATCGGGAAGGAAACATATGGACAGGCGGGTCCAGGGGAATAGAGCGTCTGCGCGCCAGTGCTTTCGTTACATATTCGGTAGCTGACGGTTTGCCGTCAGAAAGCAATGGACCGCTTTACGTCGACCAGGAAGGGCGCACATGGTTCGCTCCGTTGGACGGTGGATTGTATTGGATAAAAGGAGAACACGCTGCAAGGGTTACGGAAGCCGGATTGTCCCACGACGTCATCTATTCGATCGCAGGACGCAAAGACGATTTGTGGATCGGCAGACAACAGCGCGGACTGACCAACCTGCACTACAAAGGCGGCTCACTTACGGCTAAGACTTACACTCAGGCAGAAGGCCTCGCTCAAAACAGCGTTTATGCCGTTGATGTGAGCCGTGACGGTACCGTGTGGGCGGGAACTCTGAGTGGCGGGGTGAGTGAGTTCAGGAACGGCCGCTTCACAACTTACACGACCGCAAACGGTCTTTCCTCGAATACCGTGACCTCGATTGCGGAGGGCCCTGACGGGGCAATGTGGTTTGCTACATCAAACGGATTGAACGAACTCTCGAATGGAAAGTGGAACGTCTTGAACGCGCGCGATGGTTTGCCGTCGGATGCACTGAATTGCTTGATGGCAGACTCCGAGGGAGTGCTTTGGATCGGGAGTGCTGCCGGCGTCGCTTACCTTCGTGCTGATCGTGTCTCGATTCCTCGCGGGACTCCAGAGTCGCTCCGCGAGCAGGTATTCGGAATAGCGGAAGACAAAAGTGGCGGCCTCTGGATTGCAACTTCTAATCACGTGCTGCGAGTTAACCGCGACAAGCTGCTCAATAGCATGGTTAATGAGGCTGATATACGCGAGTATGGAATTTCCGATGGCCTGCATGGTTTGGAAGGTGTCAAGCGGCAGCAGTCTGTGGTCGCGGATTCTTCTGGAAGAATCTGGTTTTCCATGAACCGTGGGATCTCTGTGGTGGATCCAAGTCGAGCGACCGCCATCTCGCCCCCAGCGCTGGTGCAGGTTGAAGCAGTCTCGGCGGGCGGCAGTCCGATCGATCCGCGAGGCCCTCTCCAGATTTCCTCGGCTCGGCAGAGAATCACATTCAACTACGCGGGATTGAGTCTTGCTAACGCCGACCGCGTCCGCTATCGATACCGGCTCGACGGATTTGACCACGACTGGAGCGAGCCAGTAACGACGCGAACCGCGATCTACACCAACCTCAGTCCAGGCACATATCGTTTCCGCGTCATCGCATCCAACAGTGACGGCTTGTGGAATGGGTCGGAAGCCGGACTTCCTTTCGAAGTGAAGCCGATGTGGTGGCAGACCTGGTGGTTCCGGATGTCTGTTTTTCTGGCAGGCGCGCTTGGAATATTGCTCTTTTATCGTTTCAGAATACGCCAGATGACGCGCCAGTTGCATGTGCGCTTCGAAGAGCGCCTGTCTGAACGAACCCGCATCGCGCAGGACTTGCACGACACACTGCTGCAGGGCGTGTTGAGTGCGTCCATGCAACTTCACGTCGCCGACGATCATTTGCCACTGAATTCACCGGCAAAGCCAATTATGAACCGGGTGCTCGGACTGATGGGCCAGGTAATCGACGACGGACGAAATGCAGTTCGCGGTTTGCGCTTGTCAAGCGGACCCTCGGATGATCTTGAACAGGCATTCTCGAGAATTCCTCAGGAACTCGGCATCCCCCCGGCCATCAATTTTCGGTTGTTGGTTGAAGGTCATACCCGGGCATTGCATCCCGTGATTCGCGACGAGGTTTACCGCATTGGCCGCGAAGCTTTGGCCAATGCATTCCGGCATTCCGGCGCGAGCGGGGTTGAAGTCGAGCTGGAATATGCGACCGAACAATTCCGTGTATTAGTACGCGACGACGGCTGCGGGATCGATCCTCATGTGCTAAGATCGGGCCGCGATGGCCACTGGGGCCTGTCGGGTATGCGCGAACGTGCGAGAGCGATAGGGGCGAAATTCAAAGTCTGGAGCCGTCCTGCAGGTGGAACAGAAGTTGAGTTGTCTGTGCCCGGTCATGTAGCTTTCCCTTCGCAACCGTCGGAACGCAGACTGCGTTGGCTTGACTGGTTGCACTCGCGAAGATCGAGAGACAATGCACAGCCGCGAGAAAGCGAACGAGAACAATGAACGACTCTGCCCCCATCCGTGTTTTCTGCGTCGACGATCATCCGCTCTTGCGTGAGGGCATTGCGACTGTCATTAACAATCAACCCGACATGCTGCTCGTAGACGAAGCATCGAACGCTCACGAGGCTATTGAGAAGTTCCGCAAGCTTCAGCCCGACGTCACGCTCATGGATCTGAGACTGCCCGGTGCGAGCGGCATCGACACCATGATCGCCATCCGCACCGAGTTCCCCGAAGCCCGCATTATCATCCTTACGACCTTTGAGGGGGATGTGGAAATTCAACGCGCTCTCGAAGCCGGCGCGCGCGCCTACATGCTCAAGAGCATGCCCCCCAAAGAGATGGTCGAGGCTATTCGCCAGGTCTATTTAGGAAAGAAAAGAATTCCACCACAAGTCGCGAATCAACTGGCTGAACATTATAGCGACGAGCCTCTCACTATTCGCGAAATTGAAGTTCTGCGGCAGGTTGCCGGCGGCAATCGAAACCGCGACATAGCCGAAAAACTCTTCATCTCGGAAGAGACGGTCAAAGTCCACATCAAGCACGTAATGGAAAAGCTGGGCGCCAGCGACCGCACGCAGGCAGTCGCCATTGGAGTGCGCCGCGGCATCATCCAGCTCTAACAGGTCCCTTCGATCCAAACTTCACGTAATACCTCCAAAGTGGTACGAAAAGATTCCGAGGCATGGGGATTCGCTGCACAATCGTGCGCGCTACGCTGCAACCGGAGCAGTTCGAGGCCAATCGAGAGGAGGCAAGAGCTGCAGCGCATGTTCTCTACTTTTCCGGCGGGTTGGCCCGGCGCAGGCCTGTTGCTATTGCGATCAGTCATTGGTGTCACTTTAGTCGCTCAGGGCATTGGCGATCTGGTGGACTGGAACTCTCTCGGATTAGTGACGCGGGCAGTTGCAGTGTTGTCGTTGGTAAGCGGGACTTCACTTCTGATTGGCTATTTGACTCCGCTCGCGAGCCTTGTCGCGGCGCTGATGGGTGTAGGACTCGCGCTTTCGTGGTTTCAATCGCCTTCCCCGAATTTGTTCGATATCAGACCGGCGGCCGGCTTTGCTATCGCAATAGCCGTTGCTGTCATTTGCCTCGGCCCCGGCGCCTTTTCCGTCGATGCTCGTCTGTTCGGACGCCGCGAAATCATTATTCCCGAGGGATCGCGCCCCCTTGAACCCTAGTCCTCGGCTCGTCCCATGTCGAGTGCTCCGGCGAGCACTGATTGAGTTACTTAACGCGATCGGGGTAGGTCCCTATCGGCCAAGCGAGGTAGAAAAAAAGCATTCAATCTCGTGATGTGTTCTTCGGTCCAAGGCGCGATACTGCTTGGCAATACTGAGAAAAATCCTATGCCCACCCCCAATGTTCCCATAGAAGAACCCATCCACTCAGGGCGTGATTTCCTTCGACGCCAGTTCAGCGACACATGTTCGTGGGAGCAGATTATTCGGATCCTCGAAGATGACGCGCTGGAGGAGAGCGTGTGCTGGAGACGCGAGCCAGGCAAAAACATGCTCCCCTCGCCGAAGACAGCAAGCTTCCATAATGGCTACGCCAAGGGAGCATGATAAACGAAAGTGTCCGAGTGAAGAGGTTAAGCATCTTGCTTCTAAAAGGAGTGCGCTATGGTACTCGGCATGTCACTGGCTACCTTCACTTTCCTGCATGTTCTGATCAGTCTTGTGGGAATCTGCTCCGGGCTCGTCGTGATGTTTGGATTTCTCGTCGGCAAACGGCTTGATGTCTGGACCGCGATATTTTTGATCTTCACGGTGTTGACGAGCGTCACCGGGTTCGGCTTCCCATTCGATCATCTCTTGCCGTCTCATAAAGTCGGACTCATCTCGCTGGTCGTGCTGGCAATCGCGATTCCAGCGCGTTATCTGTTTCACCTGGTCGGGGCGTGGCGGCGAGTCTACGTGATCGGGGCGTCGGTCGCGTTCTACCTCAACGTCTTCGTCCTGGTAGTACAGTTGTTTATGAAGGTGCCGGCGTTGAATGCGTTGGCGCCCACGCAAAAAGAGCCGCCATTTCTCATCGCGCAGCTTCTCGTCATGGCAGTTTTCATCGTGCTCACCATTTTCGCAACAATCAAATTTCGTGCCGAGCCGGTACGCGCCGTTTAACTCACGAAACGTTTCATGCCCCCTAGATACGCACAGGGAACACTCACAACTAAACAGCAATTAACAAGGAGACATTTTATGCCTACGGTAAGGACAAAAGATGGCGTTGAGATCTACTACAAAGACTGGGGCACCGGACAGCCCGTTGTCTTCAGCCATGGATGGCCGCTCAGCGCAGACGATTGGGATGGACAGATGCTCTTCTTCGGGCAGCGTGGCTATCGAGTCATCGCGCATGACAGGCGAGGCCACGGCCGCTCCACTCAGACGTGGGACGGAAATGAAATGGACACCTACGCCGACGACCTTGCAGTCCTCACGGAAAAGCTCGACTTGAAAAATGCCATCCACGTGGGCCATTCCACGGGCGGCGGAGAAGTTGCTCGTTATATTGGGCGGCACGGCACAAAACGGGTCGCCGCGGCCGTGCTCATCAGCTCCGTCCCACCCCTGATGCTGAAAACTGAGAAAAATCCTGCTGGTCTGCCAATCTCGGTCTTCGATGGCCTTCGAGCCTCACTGGCGGCAAACCGGCCGCAATTCTACAGGGACATCACGCTCCCCTTTTACGGGTACAACCGGCCCGGCGCCAAGATTTCGGAAGGCATTCGGGAGCACTGGTGGTTTCAGGGAATGATGGGAGGAATGAAGGCCCATTACGATTGCATCAAGGCTTTCTCGGAAACCGATTTTACCGAGGACCTCAAGAAAATCGATGTCCCGACGTTTGTCATGCATGGCGACGATGATCAGATCGTGCCCATTGCGGCGGCGGGTTTGTTGTCCGCGAAGATCGTAAAGAACGCTACCCTGAAGGTGTATCCAGGTTTTCCGCACGGGATGCCCGCCACCAACGCGGATGTGATTAATGCTGACTTGTTGGGGTTCTTGAAACAAAGTCAAAAAGCGGCGGCTTAACCAATCCATATCCTGTGGAGACATAGCTAGCTATGTCTCTACGGGATCATTTTGCGCTCAGCGTTCGCCGGTGCTAGACTGCGCCCATGGCCACCAAGAAGAAGACGAAAAAGAAAACCGCGGTAAAGTCCAAGAAGACTGCCGGTAAAAAGCTTGCAGCCAGGAAGGTCGCGCCGAAGAAACGAACACCTCCCAAAAAGCTGGCGAAGAAAAAGCCCGCTGCTAGAAAATTGGCCCCCAAGAAAAAGTCGACCGCCGCAAGAACAACTCGTGACACAAGTGGCGGGATTGCTGACGTCGCGTACCCGCGGGAAAGATCGCTTTCGGGCGAGGAATCGGGAGACTTGCAGGGCTTATCCAATGTCGAGGGTGCGGATTCGGAAAGTGTTGACGAATTGCTCGAGGAAGGGAACGCTTTCGAAGCTGGAATAGTCTCGGGAGTCGAGGAAGCCGACGATAGCGGTGTGAGAGAAGTTCATACGCGTGAAGTGCTGGAGGATGACGTGCCCGCCGAGTACCTGGACGAGGATTAGGCAGCTGCATTTCGAGCGATCCTCGCGCTGACGCGGTAGCGAACCAATCGGCCTGAAATCGCCTTGGCCTGAGTGCCACACCATCTCTGCTTGGGGCCGGGATCGAAACAAATCATTCTTAAGAACCACGCGAAACGGGGTTAAATCGCGCACGGGACGGCACTTACTGAATCGTTCTATGCGCAGCCAGCATCTTTTCTTGATCGAGGTTTCAGGGCATGGTCCAGGCAAAAGGATCCGTACTCATTTCATTTGGAGCGCTTTTGTTTTTTTTAGTTTTGCTGACCTCGGGCTGCGGCAAGACCGAGGCGAAGCAGCCTGCTGCGCAGCCGATGCCGGTCAAGACGCAAACGATCAATCTGTCCCCGGTGCCCAAGGTCGACGAGTACGTCGCAACAGTGAAGTCGCGCCGTTCGGCGAGCATTCAGCCCCAAGTTGACGGCGTACTAACGCGCATCCTGGTGAAGTCGGGAGACCACGTGCATGCCGGGCAGGTATTGATGACGATCGATCCCTTGAAACAGCAGGCGACCGTCGATCAGCAGCGCAGTACCGAAACGCAGAAGAAAGCAACGCTCGATTACAACCGGCGCGAACTGGATCGGCAGCAACAGCTATATCAGTCGGGGGTGAGCAGCAAGCAGGACTACGAACTTGCATTGCAGGCCTTCGACAACTCCAAGGCAGACTGGGAATCCTCGACTGCCGCGCGAATTACCCAGGAGCGCCAGCTCTCTTACTACAACCTGACTGCGCCGTTTGACGGAATAGTGGGCGATATTCCGGTTCATCTCGGCGACTATGTATCTCCGCAGACGCTTTTGACTACGGTCGACGAAAATGCCGAACTGGAAGCCTACATCTACATTCCAACCGAGCGTGCTGGCGATATTCGCATGGGTTTGCCGGTGCAGATTGTCACCAGCACAGGCGAGCTGATCGAAAGTACGAAGATAGATTTCATCTCGCAGCAGGTAGACAATTCGATCCAGGGCATCCTGGTGAAGGCACCGATTCATGCATCGCTCGACCGCTTCCGGAATGCGCAACTGGTCAAGGCGCGCGTGGTTTGGAGCACCGCCCCTGCGCCTACGGTTCCAGTTCTGGCAATCACGCGCATAGGTGGCCAATCGTTTGTATATGTCGCAACCCAGACCGATGGCGGCGTCGTTGCCAAACAGCGGGCGGTTACTTTGGGAGACACAGTCGGAAACGACTACGCGGTTACTAGCGGCCTTAAACCTGGGGACCAGGTGATTGTTTCGGGCATTCAATTCCTGATCGACGGCGCACCCGTACACCCGATCAGCTAACCCAGCTCAATTTTGCCAGGTGTTTCGGTCACGATGGCCGGATAACGAAGAATCGAGGACGTGCAGGTTTGGTTGACTTTTTTATAAGACGGCCGATTTTCGCAACCGTGTGCGCTCTGCTGATTATTCTTGCGGGGGCGGTCTGCATTCCGAGCCTGCCCATTTCTCTTTATCCCAACCTGTCGCCGCCACAGGTTACGGTCACCAGCAACTACGTGGGCGCAAACGCCGCAGTGGTCGAGTCTGCCGTAACGATACCGCTCGAGCAGCAGATCAATGGCGTCGAGGGTATGCACTACATCACGTCAACCAGTTCGAACGACGGCACCAGTAGCATCAACGTAACTTTCCGCACCGGCTACGACCTCAACATCGCCGCCGTTGACGTGCAGAATCGCGTAGCCACGGCCCAAGGTCGTCTGCCGCAGGAAATCAAGAACACCGGAGTGACCATCACCAAGGCAAATCCAAACTTCGTGTTTGCCGCCGGATTCTACTCGCCCGACAACAGTCTTTCGAACCAGTACATTTCCAACTATTTGGACGTCTACGTCAAAGACGCGCTAAAGCGGATTGCGGGCGTGGGCGACGTCGTCATCTTCGGCGAGCGCAAGTATGCCATGCGCATCTGGCTGGATCCAACGAAACTTGCCGCGCGCCAACTCACCGCAGCCGACGTCGTGTCTGCGCTTCAGGAGCAGAATGTTGAAATACCCGCCGGACAGCTGGGGCGTCCGCCGGCGGATCCGAAGCAGGAATTTCAGGTGACGCTACGCGTCGTAGGGCGGCTGTCGGAACCCAAAGAATTCGAAAACATCATTCTCAAGAACACCCCGAACGGCATCGTGCAACTTAAGGATGTCGGGCGAGCGGAAATCGGCGCCGAGAGCTACGACACCAACCTTCTGTATAGCGGACACGAAGCCATTGGCATGGGCGTGCAGCAGCTTTCAAACGCCAACGCGTTGGACGTAGACAAAGCGGCCAAAGCTGCTCTCGTCGAGTTATCAAAATCGTTTCCGCCGGGAATCAAGTACGTCGTCGCTTTCGACACCACGACCGTGGTCGGTGATTCGGTCAAAGAAGTGGTTACCACGCTGGAAGAAGCCATCATCATCGTGATCGTTGTGATTTTCCTTTTCCTGCTGGACTGGCGGGCCACGATTATTCCGGCAG
>Ga0206819_10011_pt1 | contig 71373 bp, 60 predicted proteins | sample Alteio_BWOrgCont_87_FD_152855 | JGI IMG/M metagenome (GOLD analysis project Ga0206819, IMG submission 152855) | Enriched cells from forest soil in Barre Woods Harvard Forest LTER site, Petersham, Massachusetts, United States -... | ecosystem: Environmental > Terrestrial > Soil > Temperate forest >... | reverse complement strand
GCTGGCGAAAGAAGAACAGCTGGTTGCTGAGGGATACCGTGCCAACCAAGGGGCCGACAACGCTGGTGGCCACATAGGACCGTTGTTCGGTATCCGGCCCTGCCGACGGCAGTGCGAGAGATTCTGAGGTGGTTTGCGCCGACTGGCCGGCAGAGGATGAACTCTCCCTCTTTCGCACGGCAACTCCTGCCAACGGATCGTTTGGATTCGAAGTTACGCCGATGTTTAGGATTTGGAGACCTTGGCGACCCAGATCTTGAATGGCCTGGTCGAGCGATCCACCAAACACGACGCCGTTGACGGTCTTTCCTTCCTCGTCCTGGGCTTGATATTCGTAAGTCGGCATGGGTGTGCTCTGCTTCTAGCTTAAAGCTTAAAGACGCCGATCATTGGGCGAATTGACGTAAGGACTCGTTTAGAAGAACGTGAGTTCGAGCAGACGCCTATAAGAACTTCACTGATGTGTTTCAAACCAATACCGAAGACGGTCTGTTTCCGGGAAATCTACGTCTTCCCGGGCTCGAAGAAGGCCCCGCAATTCACCCCGGTGATAGGTGCCATGGTTGATCACGTGCAACGCGATTTGGCTAAGCGGCGAGGTCAAGGCTTCGCCGGTCGTTCGACGATAATGGATGATCGGGTCGTCTTTTCGATTGGCAAGCGCCTCAAGCCACTCAGAGTTGAGAGCTGCCATCGCTTCGTCCTTAAGCTCCACCTTCGGGAAATAGTCGAGCGATTCGCCGTTTACTCTGGTGACCCAGATCTTTTGCGCAGACAGCAAATGCGCCATTACGGCTGCATCCGGCTCAGGAAAAGCCTTTTTGCTTAATGACTCCAACCAAAGCCGGTTAGCCCAAAAGTCAAACCGGAACCCATCGACAAGCGCATCCCAGTCAGCCATTTTTGGGAGGATACCCACCAGGAGAGGCGTGGGCCGAGAAGGAAAATGAAGGAACTGAGGGATTTGAAGGAATTGACGCCCGGATGAATTCAATGCCTCAATTCCCTCAAATCCGTCAACTCCCTCAATTCCCTCGCCTAGCACGCCTCGCCCGCCTTTCACGCCTCTTTCGCCTCCCCTCGGGCCTATTCCCCCAGAATCGTCGTGATCAGTCCGCCGTAATATTTGGTCAGCAGCCAAGCGCTGACAATGAGGATCAGGACCCCGAAGACGATGTAGAGCCAGAGGCTTGAGCGAGTAACGGCGGTCGCATTCTGTGCCTGAAAGTCGGCGTCGGATGCCCTGTGAACCGCCTCAAGAGCTCGGGGCACATCGCCCGTCACTTCACCTGTTTCGACGATCGAACCATATTCGAAAGGCACGAGATTGGTTTTCCGAAGGGCAGTCGATAACTTGTCCGACTCCCTCATTTCCAGCCCTTGAACTTCCAACTGCTTTCGAACCGCAAGATTCGGCACCGACTCAAGAGCAAGTAGGAATGTATTCTGAGGAGAGAGGCCTCCCTTACTGATCATCGTAAGCGCCCATGTGAACCGAGCCATCGCTTCGGCCCGCGCACGCCCGCCAATGACCGGGGTCTTCATAACCAGCCGGTGTCGGAAGTCCCGCATCTTCATGGAGTTGAACCAGGCAAGAAATCCCCAGATTGCGCCGAAGATCAAAAGGCTGACCGGTAGGTCGTGGATGAAGCTCGACCCAACAGCCTTGCCGATCGTGGAACCGACGGGAAGCGATCCACCGGCGACGTCTTGATCTTTTATGGATGACAGACTGCCTTGGATAATGCCCAAGATGACCGGAGTGCCAGCTACGACGATAAAGAACAGCCACCAGAAGTAAGACAGTCGCCGCTTTAAGAAGCTGGACATCTGCATCTTGTTCGCGACTTCATCCATTGCTTCGGGGAGAAATCCAGCCACCTCGCCGGCTCGGATCGTTCCGACAACGTCAGGCGGATAGAGGTACGGATACCTTTCGAAGGCGTCACTCATGCGTCCGCCCTCTGCAACAATGTTCGCCGCATAAAGCATCGAATCGTGATATCGAACGGGAGTGCGCGAAGTTAGGTCGTGTAGAGCCTGGGCGGGGTTGTATCCGCTTCGAAGATAACTTCCGAGCTGCGTAAACAGGAAGAACAAGTCCTTGTCCTTACCAGTCTTGGTTTTAACAGGTTCAGTGTTCCTTGTGGCCGAATTCAGGCTGTTCAGTTGGGGATTGGACTGGGCCTCTGCCGGCGTTGACCGAAGATTTGGTGTTGGTGGTGCCGGCCGAGGCGAGATCTGTGGAATGGGCGCGACCGGCCGGGACATAGGACCCTGGACAGGGGCTTTGACAACCGGATTGGTGCTGCCAGCCGTCCTTTCTCTGACCTCCCTAACGGCGTATCCCGCGCTCGTCAACGCCAAGTGCGCGGCATTTGAATCCGCAGCCTGAAGCGTTCCTTCAAGGACCTGACCTTGGCTATTCGAGACTTGATACTGGTAGAAAGGCATTCTCAAGTTTCTTGACGCTTTCTCGTTGGTGTTCCGTTTGATCCAAGAGCGTCTTGACGACTCCGATTTGAGGCAATTGGAAATCGGGCGCGATATCTGCGAGCGGCTGAAGGACGAAACGTCGATCGGCCACACGGGGATGCGGCACGATCAGCAGCATTTCCTTACCTTCAAAGTAAGAGTACGACAAACGGCCGTATGCAATGAGGTCAATGTCGATTTCTCTCGGGCCATTTATTTCCCGTCTTTGCCTGCCGATCTGCCTCTCGAACTCTTTTAGGGTGCTGAGCAGCGCCATTGGACTCATGGATGTGGCACCGACAACCGCGGCGTTGAGGAAGGCGGGTTGGTTTTCGACATACATCGGAGCCGTTTCGTAGACTGGGCTCGCCGCCGTCACATGGAGTCTGGCCGAAAGCAACGCCGTTGCCTCGCGCAAATTGGCAAAGCAATCCCCCATATTCGATCCAAGCGCGATCAAAACCTCCGTCACGGACAGTGTGTACCACGGATCCGGGCAATCCTCTCCTGCCGAACCTGCCAAAACTGGCTTTTAGGCTAGTGAATGCGCCACAATTCAGACTCCCTGAATGGCGGGTATAGCTCAGGGGTTAGAGCGCCTGACTGTGGCTCAGGAGGTCGTGGGTTCAAGACCCATTACCCGCCCCATTCTTCAACTGTCAACGTGGTGTGTCTACATTCTTCAATCGCAGTCATCCGGGCGATATTACGTTGGATCTACCAACGACCTCGACAGCAGAATCTTTGAGCACAACGTAGGGCATACGCCATCAACCAGAAATCGTGGACCTTGCGACGTCGGGTACCACAAATCCCTGGACTCCGAAGTGAGGGCACGGCAACGGGAAAGAGCAATCAAAGACTGGAAATGGCGAACGATGATCAAACCCCTTATCACTGGGAGAGCGTCCCGATAGCCATCGGGAAGGTCGCGAGTTCGAATCCCATCATCTCCACCAATTTTCGCAGCGCGGAAATTGCCCGCCATAGCTCGCGAGAGCGAAGGAGGGCTTAGAATTGGTCGTGAAAGCAAACAGGAGATCTAATCGTCATAATGTTAGGAGCACAGCAATGCCACTGGTCATCGACGATTCTATTCTTCAAGCGGCGCACTTAGACGAACATGAGTTCATGCGTTAGGTTGCTGTCGCTCTGTTTGCTCAGGACCGTCTTACACTAGCCCAAGCAGCTAAATTCGCAGGCATGCCTTACATGCAATTCCAAGCTGTTCTCGCAGATCGTGAGATTTGTGTTCACTATGGCGTCGAGGATTTTCGACAGGACATCGAGACCCTGAAACGCCTAGGCCGACTTTGATCGTCGTAGCGGACACCTCTCCGATTCAAAATCTTCAACGCATTGGTCGCCTGAACCTCCTACACGAACTGTACTGCGAGATTGTTATTCCACAAGCTGTGTTCGTCGAGTTGTCCGTGCCGGGCGAGGTGGACTTTATCAATATCGATTGGCTCAAGGTATGCCGAGCCACCAGCCGCCAGCTCGTCGATGAGCTGACCGGCCAGGTAGACGCAGGGGAAGCTGAGGCCGTCGCACTTGCAAGCGAACTGTATGCCGACCTGCTCCTAATTGACGAAAAACGTGGACGGGCATTGGCCATAGCAAGGGGCTCGAGCATCACCGGGCTCGCCGGCGTGTTAGTCGATGCGAAGCATGGGGGGGCTATTGGACTACGTGAAGCCAGTGGTGGATGAACTGATGTCCATTGCTCGCTTCCGAATGAGTAAAGAGCTTTATTTCGAAGTGCTTGCTCTCGCGGGTGAAGGTTAGATTTTTGGGCGCGTCTGCGGCGGAGCCGAATTGAGCTGCGCGGCTAGAATAGAACATGTCTCCTTCACGAATCAGCCGCCTCTTCTACCTTGATGAGCAAGGACTTCGTGGGTTGCGCGGGCAGCTTGAGACATGGGAGGTCGTTGGGAAGAAAGGCAAGGTCGAAGGAGCCGGAAGCATCGAGGGAACCGGAAAGCTCTCGCTGAAGGGCCTTTTTTCGCGTTTGCTTGGGCCAGACGCAGAACTTAGCGGTACGGCCAAAGGATCGATGTCCCGGACCCATGAACAGGAGTTTGATAAGTATCCGACAGCTATAGTCGGCGAGACTCTTGAAGCCCTTCGACGCTTTGAGCTTCAAATATCGACTGACCTAATCTCTGCGATTCGGAAGGCATCTGATCACCCAAACGAAGAAACATTCTTTTATGGTCAAGTCGTCATGGATTCGCCCGATCTGCTTAGCCAGGACGGATTGAAGGGAGCAGCGGACGTTGAAGTTATTCAGTGGCAGAAGAACTTCGGAAATACACCGCTCGAACGTATTTTTGGCGTCCAACCAACGCTTCAGTCTATCGATGATCGAGATCGGCCACCCATGGTAATGTCCATGTCCACGTCAAAGCTTCAAGAGAGCTTGAGTAGAACGGGACACCTCTTAACCTATGTTCGGGGATTCGGTGGCTACGATGTACCGTTCAGCGTTCTGGCAAACATCCGAAAGACTCCCCTTTATTTCCAACTGAGACCTTACGCTGCTTGGTTCTAGAACAAACTTCGGCATCTCCCCGGTAACAAAGATCAAGAATTGCGCCGATACGCTCCACATCACCACCCCCGGCCTGGCCACGCGACGCGAGTTGCCCCACGGCCGTCACGGCGTAACGGTTAGGGTCGCAGTCTTGTTGGTTCCGTCCACTGTCGCGGTGATAGTGACGCTGGTGTCTACAGAGACTTTGGAATGCTTCACCGTGAACTTGGCAGTTGAATACCCGGCAGCGATCGTGACCGTCGTGGGAACGCTCGCAGCCGATGCGTCCGAGCTGGACAAGGTGATCTTGAGCCCGCCTGAGACCGCAGGTCCAGATAGGGACACCGTTCCGGCAACGCTCGTGCCGGCACTCCCCTTGACCGAAGTGGGCGATACGCTCACCGATACTAGAACGGGAGGTAAGACGGTCAACTTGGCCAACTGCGAACTCGAGCCGCAGGTCCCGCTCACGCTCGCGGTCAGCGATGAAGAGACCGCTTCGGTCTTTATCTTAAAGAGACCATCGAGCACACCCTCGGCAACCATCACACTCGCCGGAACAATCACCGACTTGGAAGTGGAGGCAAGCTTGACAGTGATCTCTCCGCTTCCAGCGCCCGGTTCGGCATTGAGGGTCACTGTCCCATCCGCGCTCGCGCCGCCCGTTACAGATAATGGGCTGATATCCACAGCCACCACCTGGAACGGGCGCAAGCTCAGCGTCGCCGTCTGGCTCATCCCGCCGTAGCTGGCCGTGATCGTCACCGTCTGCTGGCTGGTAACGAGCTTGTGGGTCACCGTGAACGTGGCGCCCGAAGCGCGGGAGAGCACCTTAACCGATGAAGGCACTGTGACCAACTTGGTATCCGAACTCTTAAGAATTACCGTATCGCTAGATGCCGCAAGACCCGTAAAGGTGACTGCGCCCGTTACGCTTGTCTTGGAACCGCCCACCACACTGCTGGGCGAAAGGGACAGGCTCTCAAGCGATGCCGGATTGACCGTTATAGACGCGCTCTGGTTACCGGCGCTCGATTGCGCCGTTACCGTTACGGTAACGGCTTTGCTCACGGCCTGGGTCGGAACCGAGAACCGAGCCGAGGAGGCGCCATTGGGAATCGTCACCGATGCCGGAACGCTGGCAACCGCAGCGCTCGCCTTGAGCGTCACTGTGATGCCCGATGCCGGAACTGCGCCGTTTAGTAAGAGCGTGCCGACTGCGGTGTTGCCGCCCACCACAGGATTCGGGGTGATAGTCAGGCTTGTTAACGATGCGGCAGTGATCGTGAGCGAGCCGCTTCTGGTCGTCCCGCTAAGGGTCCCGGTTACCGTCGCCCTGATCGAACTAGATTGCCCCGTGGTCGCCACGGTAAAGTTCGCACTCGACGAGCCGGCAGCAACTGTCACGCTGGCGGGAACATTAATCCCGCCGGAAGCCTGAAGCGAAACGCTCGCCCCGCCGCTAGGCGCAGCCCGAGCAAGGGTAACCGTGCCCGTTGCCGAATTGCCACCCACCACGCTGCTCGGAGAGATGCCAAGGCTTGCAAGAAGCGGAACCTCTATCGAAAGGCTCGCACTGGTGCTGCCGCCGTTCAGGCTCGCCGTGATCGTCGCGCTCACGTTGCTTGCTACCGTGGTGGTGCTCACTGTGAATCTCACACTCGTTGCTCCGGCAGGAACCATCACCGTAGCCGGAACCGTCGCGCTCGAACTGCTCGAGTTCAAATTCACCGTGGTCCCTGCGGGACCCGCCATCCCATTGAGAGTGACTGTCGCCGTGGACGAACCGCCGCCTACAACCGTCGTTGGGTTGAGCGTCAGGCCGTTAACCGCAGGCCCCGTTACGCTAAGCTTTGCCGTCTTACTCACTGGGGCCAGCGATCCTGTGATCGTGACGCTCGTCGTCGAATTCACCGCAGACGTCGTGATCGTGAAGGTCGTTGACGTTGAACCTGCTGGGACGTTCACTGAAGCAGGAACTGTGGCGCTCGAATTGCTTGAAGTAAGGGGAACGCTCGCCCCGCCGGGACCAGCTGCACCGTTCAGGGTCACCGTCCCCGTAGAACTGTTGCCGCCGATGACCGAGACAGGCGAAACGGTTACTCTTGAAAGCCCTGCAGCGTTGATCGTCAATGTGGCGGATTGTTGGCTTCCGTTCAAGCTTCCCGTGATAGTGGATGTAGTTGTCGCGCTAACGGCCTTCGTGTTGACCGTAAAGGTTGCCGTCGTCTGCCCCGCCGCCACTGTCCCCCGTGAGGGAACGATAGCGCTCGAACTGCTGGAAGTGAGGCTGACAGAATCTCCGCTCGGACCGGCTGGACCGTTCAGAGTGACGGTTGCCGTCGACGGGTTCCCTCCGATCACCGAAGTTGGAGAAACGGCGATGGTGGTAAGTGTCGCAGCCTCAACGGTCAGGATCGCCGATTGTGTGATGCCGTTCAAGGTTCCGTGAATCGTCACGGACACGTTGCTTGAGACGCCGGCAGTCGTAGCGGTAAACGTCCCGGTCATGGCGCCTGCAGCTACCGTCACAATACTCGGAACGGTGACGGCGCTCGTGTTGCTTGAGGTAAGCGAGACGTTTGCTCCGTTAGGTCCTGCGGCACCGCCGAGCGTGACGGTTCCGGTAGTGATGGTTCCTCCGGTAACCGTCGCCGGGGCCAGCGTCAGGATTTGAAGCTTGGCCGGCGTAATAACCAGCGTCGCCATCAGCGTCACACTTCCCACCGAGCCTGTGATCGTCGCGATCGTGGTTGTCGAAACCGCTGTCGTGTTGATGGTGAAAGTCGCTGTCGTCGATCCTGCAGCGACAGTTACGCTCGAAGGCAGTGTCGCGCTCGTGCTGCCGGAGGACAGGCTCACCGCCAGCCCGCCCGACGGAGCGTCGCGAGTCAGGGTCACAGTCCCCGTGGACGCAGCTCCGCCTTGAACCGAAGCCGGGGACACGGTCAGGCTCACCAAGGTCGGGCCTGGTAATAAAGACCACACCATGCCAGGGCCGGGGTTGCCGTTCGCGCCGCCCTCACTGGCCGTGCCATACATCTTGCCTGTAGCGTCCAACGTTACGCCTGCGGACGGGCTGAATCCATCCGGGCCGCTGGCCCCGTCCGCGGTAATGATGGTTCCGCCGAAGTCGTGCAAATCGACGTAACTTCCCGAATTCGTCATCTCCCACACCATGCCGTATCCGTAGCCGCCTGCCCCGTTCGCGCCACCATCCTGGGTCGTGCCGTACATGTTGCCTGCACCGTCGAACGTTACGCCGGCGTAGGGCAGTCCGCCGTCCGGGCCGCTCGCTCCGTCGGCGTTGGTGATCGTACCGCTGAAGTCGTGTAGGTCTCGGTACGTTCCTGATGCCGTGATCTCCCACACCATGCCACCGCTGGTCGCCCCGCCGCCGTAGCGCCCGCCCTCACTGGCTGTTCCGTACATGTTGCCTGCACTGTCGAACCTCACACCCCCGGCGGGTCTATTGCCGTCCGAGCCACTCGCTCCGTCTGAGTTGATGATCGTCCCACCGAAGTTGTGGAGGTCCCAGTACGTTCCCGAACTAGAGATCTCCCACACCATGCCAGGGCCACCGTAGCCGGGACCTCCGCTGTAGGCAGTTCCGTAAATGTTGCCTGCGCCGTCAAATGTGACGCCTGCCCAAGGGTCAGCGCCGTCAGGGCCGAGGTTTCCGTTGACGTTTGTAACCGTTCCGCCGAAGTCGTGCAGGTCCCGGTAAGTTCCGGAGACGGTGATCTCCCACACCATGCCGGCTCTGATCGCGCCGCCCTGCTGGGTCGTGCCGTACATATTGCCGACGCTGTCAAAGGTGATACCCGCGTACGGGTAAACGCCGTCAGGGCCGCTCGCTCCGTCGGCGTTGGTGATCGTCCCGCCGAAGTCGTGCAGGTCCCGGTAATTTCCGGAGGCGGTGATCTCCCACACCATGCCGTCGCCGCTGGTGCTTGCACCGCCACCGGTGGTCGTGCCGTACATGTTGCCGGCGCTGTCGAACGTGATGCCCGCGTACGGGTACAGGCCGTCCTGGCCGCTCGCTCCATCGGCGTTAGTGATCGTCCCGCCAAAGTCGTGCAGGTCTCGGTACGTTCCTGAGGCCGTGATCTCCCACACAATGCCGTAAGCGTTCGCGCCACCCTCCAAGGTCGTGCCGTACCCGTTGCCTGCGCCGTCGAACGTGATTCCCGAGTGTGGGTAAACGCCGTCGTGGCCGCTAGCCCCGTCGGCATTTACGATGGTCCCTCCGAAGTCGTGCAGGTCTGTGTAGGTCGCAATCGATTGGCCAAAACCAGATGCGGATAGGGCGGCAGAGGCGAAAATGAGGACAAAGCGCACGCGCTTCACGAAACAACCTCCCTGGTTGCGCAAATTCCATAGCACAGCTCCGAGGTGCCCAAAAGCCTTATAAAGGATAGTGTCCTCATTTGAAACCCCGGCCTCTCGAAAGGCGATAAGCATTCCGGCGATACGATCTGCGAGCTGTTTGGTAGCGAATGTATTGAGGCAATCATCCTCAGGGATCCCTATCACTTCGCCGCTGGCGAGTCTCACCCGTAGGATTCTCCACACGGCTTTCTTACCGCCGATTCGATTCCAATAATCGTCAACTTCGAGGGTGAATTCTTCGACCTCGAAGTTGTCCACAGTGGCAATGATACTTGCCCACAACTCGGTCACCTTGTGTAGTCAGCCGCAATTGCTGCTCTTACAGCTTCAACCGCTGAATTGATCGGCGGCTTGCCCTAGCACGCCTAGAACTTCCGCCGTTCTGATCCCGCGACAATGCGTGTTGCCTTCTTTACAGTCTGGCCAGAAAAGGGTGTAGTTCGAACTGCGTCTATCAATCTCCGCCAGAACGGTCCTGCCTTGTAGCGGGGTCGCCGGTCCCACTGGGGAAGCGAGCATATAGACGAAACGCGCGACATGGGTCCATATGAAATCATCGGGCGCTCTCTGACCCTCAGGATTAATTTGACCGCAACCAAAGCCGAGCGACAATTCATTGCCTCATCGGACAAGGAATAAAGAACAACCTAATCGTTCTCTTGATCGGAGGCTCCATAGACCTATCACGAACGGCCCAACTCCAAACCAATCGCGGGGTTGCTACCTGCCAACGAGTTGAAGGCTACGTGGTGACGCCCTCGTGTCACATCGGGAGTCGCAATCATGACGAAAAACGCACTTCGAAGAGTAACGGCAACTCAAACTCAATGCCGAACATTCTTGACTAAAGTAAGTCGAACGCGGTGAGGATTCCTAGAAGCCTCTCGGGCTTGTTGACGTCGGTGACCAGCAGTGGCCCCTCTTTGGTCTTAGTGAGAACTTCGTTTGCAAGGTCTTCCTCGTGACATGTCGGTGCAAGGATTAAGTCAAGCCCATTAGCGACTGCCTCTTTCAGCGTCATTGCTCGGCGTTCAATCGGATCGGATCGTAGAAACAGCATAAGATTGGTCTCGGAAACCAGCAACCAAGTAGAATTGTTGCCGAGAACTGGCAAATGAGAGAAGGATGTCTCAAGAATCTTCCTTCGAAGACTGTAAAGCAGTTCCCACCATTCTGCCGAGACCGGATCGCGAACCATCAAGTCCTTGACTCTCGTTAAACTCATCGTTAAGCCCTCCTCGATCAGCAAAATCAAGTCGATCAGCCTTGTACTAATGTGTCTGGCCCAAGCACCATTGTGAACGGCATCATTTCGCGCATCCTTGACAACGTTGAACAAACGGACGTAGTCATGTCTCTCAAGCCGGGTCAGCTTTACCGGCTCCCAAAGACTGTCCCTGTAGGCTCCAAGACCTTTCCCAATTTTTCCCGAAATAACCTGGCCAACGTGCTCAAGAGTCTGCGTAGCTTCTATGTAAGCCTCGGAATCGCGGAGAATCAATGACCTTGCATCGCGACACTTCTGCAATAGGCGACTCTTAACCGGATCAGCCAGGGCTGTAAATGCCATTTGTTGAACATGATACAAGCAAAGCCAACTCATCTTAGTGGCTCATTTTAGGCGCAGTCGGCATGCTGCAAAGTTATCTAGACAGGTCAAGGGTTCGAACCTGTTGACCTAACCTGTCAACGTCCAATCGGGCTAAGATTCTCAAACGCCATGAGACTTGACCTACGATTCATCCTCGCGCTTCAGTTTTGTTCAGCAACAATTGGCTTGGTCCTTGCAGGTCAAGCTACGCCGACCTACCGCGATCCTTCAAAGCCACTGGAAGTTCGTGTGAGCGACCTTTTGGCACGCCTGACAATTGAGGAGAAGATCGGGCTGATTCACGGCGCAACCATGTTTGCCAACGCGGGCGTACCAAGGCTGGGTATTCCTCCGCTTTGGATGTCGGATGGGCCTCATGGCGTCCGTGAGGAGATCAGTCTCAATTCATTTAATCCTGCCGGCCATACCGACGATTTTTCTACGGCGATGCCGGCTGGAATCTGCCTTGCGGCGACCTGGAACCCGGAACTGGCCTCACAAGACGGCAGTACGATTGCGCAGGAGGCGCTCGTAAGGGGCAAGAACATCATGCTCGGACCTGGCATGAACATCATGCGCACTCCGCTAAACGGACGCAGTTTCGAGTATTTCGGAGAAGACCCCTATTTGGCGGGAAAGATGGCGGTTGGCTTCATCACCGGCGAACAGTCACAAGGGATCGCTTCCTGCGCCAAGCACTTCGTGTGCAACGACCAAGAAACGCAACGGGGATCGATCAACGTCGAAATCGACGATCGAACGCTGCATGAGATCTATTTGGCGCCTTTCAAGGCGGCTGTCAAGGAGGGTCACGTCTGGGCGGTCATGGGCTCGTACAACCGGCTCCGAGGTCAGTACTGCTGCGAAAACAGCGATCTGCTTGAAGGGATACTCAAACGGGATTGGGGATTCAACGGCTTGGTAATGTCCGACTGGGGCGGATCCCACACCACCGATGGGTCTGTGACCGGCGGCTTGGATTTAGAGATGGGCACCGGCGGCGGCGGGCCTAACAATCACATGGCTGGTCCTTATTTGAAAGGCCTTCAAGCCGGCAAGTACACCGAGAAGCAACTGAACGACAAGGTCTCACGTGTCCTGCGAGTCATGATCGCCACTCACGTACTTGACCAGAAGCCGGCAGGCTCGATTAACACTCGGGCGCACCAGGACACGGCTAGGAAAGTTGCCGAGGAAGGGATCGTTCTACTCAAAAACGATCGTGCTGTTTTACCGCTAGATGCATCGAAGATCGGTTCCATTGCAGTGGTCGGCAACGACGCCACCGTAAAGCAAGCTTACGGAGGGCAAAGTTCAGGAATCAAGGCATTCTACGAAGTGACCCCGCTCGAAGGGCTCATCAGGCAATTGGGAGACAAAGCCACCGTCACTTATTCACCCGGATATCGTCTCGCTCGCCGGCAGCGGCGTGCCCAGGCTCCTGTTCCTCCGACGGCAGCCGACAAGGATCTCATCAAGCAGGCGGTTAAAGCCGCGAAGCAGTCCGACGTAGCAATCGTCGTGCTAGGGCTGAACCACGATTACGACACCGAAGGAACTGACCGAGCGGACTTGAAGCTGCCCGGCCTTGAAGAAGAGTTGGTCTCTCGGGTCGTTGCCGCAAACCGACGAACCATTGTAGTTCTCGTCTCGGGATCGCCAGTTGAGATGGGACCGTGGCTCACGAAGGCTCCTAGCGTCCTTCAGGCGTGGTACGGAGGAACCGAAGGGGGAAATGCCGTTGCACGGGTCATCTTCGGCGATGTAAATCCTTCGGGCAAACTGCCATGCACATTCCCCAAGCGGCTCGAAGATACGCCGACAACCGCGTTTAAGTCTTATCCAGGCGCAAACGGCGTTGAGAAGTATGAGGAAGGACTCTTCATCGGCTACCGCTGGTATGACGACAAAAAGATCGAACCTTTATTCCCATTCGGATTCGGGCTTTCCTACACGACTTTTCTTTATTCGAACCTCAAGTGGATTCCGGATTTTTCTTCAGCGGCTTCTCAAAGCACACTCCAATTTGACCTCACGAATTCGGGATCCAAAGACGGAGCGGAGGTAACGCAGATCTATATCGCACCCCTCCACCCAACCGTAAGCCGCCCGCAGCAGGAGCTGAAAGCCTTCAAAAAGGTCGTGCTTGCCCAAGGTGAAAAACAGACGCTTTCGATTGCGTTAGATCCGTATGATTTTGCCTACTACGATCCCCAAAAGAAGCTGTGGGTGGTGGAACCTGGTCAATACGAAATCCGAGTTGGGTCGTCTTCACGAGACATTCGGCTCCGGCAGACGATCGATATATCTTCGGCCATTGAGATCAAGGACTGAGGCCCCTTGCGAGGCACGCCTCGCCCCTACGAGTGGTTGGAACTGTAGGGGCGAGGCGTGCCTCGCTAATTCCCCGGCCCTAGGCGCTCATCAACTGCTGCTCTTGCTCGGCGGCGGGTTCCTGGTGTCCTAGGCGGAGATAGAATGTCGAACCTTCGCCCAAGTTCGATTCTGCCCAGACCGTGCCATGGTGGCGCTCTGCAATTCGTGCGACTTTTGCCAATCCCATCCCGACGCCAGGGTAGTCGTCGTCCCGATGCAGCCTCTCAAACGGCTGGAATATCTTGTGCACGTACTGCATGTCGAAGCCAATTCCCTCATCGCAGAAGCTAATAACGGTGTCCGATCCGATGGAAGTGTAGGCCACCGTGAGAGGGACACCGTCCCCGCTTTTCGAGTACTTCACGGCATTTGAAACAACGGCTTCGATGGCTGATCTCAACTGGCTCTTGTCACCATAGACGATCATCTGGGATGGCAAATTGAGCGCAATCTTTATTCCAAGCGACTCGGAATAATGGCGAGCTTCCGCTGCCATTAATTCCCCTAGGTCCACCCGCTCGATCGCTAGGCCGGATCTTGCCAATCGTGCATAGGTCAGCAACGCATCTACAAGATCGCTCAGCTTGATCGCCGCCCGGGAAATCCTGCCCAGCTTCAAGCGCATAGGTCCATCGACGGATTCGCCAAAATCCTCGAGCAAGATGCGAATATTTCCAACGATCGCACGAGTTGGCGTGCGAAGATCGTGCGAGACGTTGTAGCAGAAGCCTTCTAGCTCGCGGTTCGCCGTTTCCAACTCCTGGGTTCGCTCCTTGACTCGAATTTCCAAGGACTGATTGAGGCGCTCAAGTTCCGCTTGCGCCGACTCTCGCTTCTGCTTTTCCTGCCGCTCTCGATGGACGAGTCCAATGATGCCAACTCCTACGAACAGGTAAACAACCATCCCGATCTGCTCGGCTCGGTCGCCAAAGTTGATAGCATTGGCGGGCGGGATCAGCAGCCAAGCGGTAAGAATCGCTCCGAGACCCAGCGCGAACAAGCCCGGCCCAACTCCCCCATACCAAGCTGTAATCAGAACGGCCGGGAAGAACAGCATCAGCCGAGAGCGGTCTTCAAGCTCATGCTGCATCGCCATCCTGACGCCAGTCGCCGTGCAAGTTGTAGCCACGGCAAGCAGATACCCGCTCGCCTTGTCTATCCACTCGGCTACTTTGCCGGTTCCTCGCAACGTGGTCATTCGCCCCAAAGTCTATCGATGACTACGGATTGATCTCCCCGGACAAGTGGGGTTTTGGGTTCCTTTTGCCTTTGATATTCACAAATACGCAATATCTCAAGGGCTCTCTGGCGCAGGTTTTCAGTGGATTCGAATTCTCAATATCGCATCGCAGAGCGGTTTGGCGTATAATCTCACTATGGTAGACAATTATCTACCTATACCGAGTTCAGAGCGCAGATTGAGATATCTGTTCCTGGACTTCAACGCCTACTTCGCTTCCGTCGAGCAGCAGGAATGTCCTGAGCTGCGAGGAAAGCCGGTGGCGGTTGCGCCGGTCATGTCCGACACGACGAGTTGCATCGCGGCATCCTACGAAGCTAAGGCTTACGGAATCAAGTGCGGCACGAATATCGGCGAAGCGCGGGAAAAGTGCAGGGACCTAATAGTCGTTCCCGCACGCCCTCGAACCTATGTGGCCTACCACGAAAAAGCCAAGCAAGTCGCGGAGCGAGTCCTTCCCGTCGACCAAGTCCACAGCATCGACGAGATCAGCTTCAGGCTGCTCGGCGAGGAGAGGCATCGAGACGCGGCATGCATGCTTGCCCAAAAGTTGAAGCGCGAGCTTGCCCGGTCACTTGGTCCCCATATCCGCTGTTCGATCGGAATCGCCCCAAACCGATTCCTTTCCAAGGTTGCGACCGACATGCAAAAGCCGGACGGCCTCGTAGTGATCGAATCGCAAGACCTTCCTCACAAGCTTCATCGGCTTGGCCTGACCGAGTTTGTGGGAATCAACTACCGAATGGAAAAGCGGCTAAATGGGGGGTTGATCTTCAACTCCGAGCAGCTCTGCGCCGCTTCAAGAAAGGAACTGGTCCGTGCATTCGGCTCGATCGTCGGCGAGAAATGGTGGTACATGCTGCGCGGATACGACATGGGGCCCGAGGTCCATCCGCGGCGCACGCTCGGCCATTCTTGCGTCCTTGCCCCGGACATGAGAACCGATCATGCATGCAAAGAGGTTCTGCTCCGCCTGCTGCAGAAAGCATCGGCTCGGCTACGCGCCGAAGATCTTTGGACGGAAGCGATGGACGTCGGCGTCAGTTCACCAGTTCGAAGCTGGCAAACCCACATCAAATTGCCGCCAACTCAAGACACCCTAACCTTAAATGAATTCTTGCTGAAGGCGTGGGAGTCGCGCGATTTCGCCCAGCCACGAAAGGTTGGCGTGACATTTACAAATCTGCGCAAGGCCGAGCACGTAACCCCGTCCCTGTTCGACCCTAACTACGACCGGATGCTGTTGAACCGCGCCGTCGACACTGTCAACCAAAAGTTCGGTAAGAACACCATCTACCTAGCCGGTATGCGCCACGCCAAGGACGCCGCCGACGAAAAGATCGCTTTCAATAAAACTTGGCTATTCCAAGAAGGCAAAGGCGACAACGAGATCATTGAGTTACCCGATCTTGAACAACTACCCATGCCCATCTTCCGACTCTAGCCGCCTTTGTCCTAACGTACGGAATCACGGACTCCGAAGATGCAGTTAAATGTGAATTCGGCGCCATTTACCCGGCCCCGATCAACATTGCGTTGAGCAACATCTTTTCCAACCCCGGCCACATTGCACGCTCGGTTGGATCTTCGAAGAACAGGATCGCGTGCCCCCGGCCGACGGGCACGTCTTGAAGCCAGACGGTGCCGGCCAAGTGCTTCTCGGTATCGTCCACGTATTCCCAGCCGCTCAGCAGCTTCGAGTGAGCCTCATCTGAGTCTAGGGTCACTACGCTGCCGCCTTCCTTTCGAACCTGGTAGAACGAATCTCCTCCGATCGGCACCGCAATCTCGGTCTTTCCGGTCGGCGTGGTCGGATAGCCATAGCTTAGAAAGCTTCGGTCGTCCAAACTCGCACGGAACAACGAGCCAGGTAGCGATTGCGGCTCTCCTTTAACCTGTTGCAGGTCCACAAGGTTGCTAGCCCCAAGAGCCCAGTTGGGCCGCCCAAGCGATACCACGACACCGCCTCCATTCATCCACTCGCGCAGCTTTGCACTCAACGGCACGCCGGCACCCGGCAATACGATGCAAGTGAACCGGCTGAAGTCGCCATTGAGCGCGTTCGTAGAAACCGGTGTAAAGGGCAGCTTCAATTTCTGTTCGAGCAGATACCATGCGCCCCCGACCTGCGACATCTCGCCGTTTCGCCCAAAAACAACGGCAATAGAGGGCTTGTGCAACGGCTGCACGCTTTCGCTTCCCGGGCCTTGGCGGTCATCGTCTGGGTAGCTCGTAGTAAGCGGAATGAAGGTCACATGCCTTCGCTTCGCGATTTCCCCCAACTTGTCTCGCAAGTCTTCTTCGTTATGAGATACCAGGAAAAGGAACGTGCCTCTTTCGAAGCGATGTCCCGCCAGCGCCATCGCCTTGGTGGTCACCGCCCCATGGAGGTCGGCTGCAAGAGAGTCGTAAACCGCCAAAATGTCATCGACATCGGTGTATTCGAGGGCATACCCGACCGACGAAGGCTCAACCTGTCCTCTGCCCCGGTTATTCATCGGATCGGGACTTGATTCGATCTTGGGTGCGCTCTCGCACCACCAGGCCTTGAGGTTATGTGCGAACGGAATCGACCACCCCGTGATGTCATAAAACTCCGCGCCATCAGGTCCCGGGTATTTCTCGCCTTCAGGCGCGGTCTTTTTCTTGTTCTGCTGGGCTTTCATGAATTCCGGCTCAAAGTCGGAACCCGGTTCAAGAACCGACTTCGCATAGGGTCCCTGAGGCTGCGCCATGTCGATTACAAGGGAATTGCCGGGGAAGGTTACGGCTTCTCGCTTTCCCTCCCAATAGCTGTTAGCATCGGCCTGCTTGAACGGCGCTGGAGTCCAATACGAGCGGACCCCAGCGTAACTGAGTTGGGTCTGAAGCCTTTTGAGCGGTCGCGAATCTGCCGACACAATGACCACTCGCCTGAACTTCCCTGCCAAATCTCCGTTCACGGCTTTCCTCTTAAATGCAGCGTAGCTCGACATCAACTCGGTTTTGTGATCGGCAGAAGCCAAAATAACGGCGATAGCGGAAGTGAAATGCTTCTCGATTCCGTTTCGGAGGGTCACCGTCGATCCGTCCGACCGAGTTCGGTTGAGTTCCTTGCCTCCATCCGTCTCATGGGTCATGCCAATCGCGCCGGCAAGACACGTAAAGGAGTCGAGATACCCTGGATAGTAGAGGTCGAATTCGTCCTTGACGAAATAGCTGAAGCCCTGCTGGTCGAATGCCCTCCCGGTGGCACGTCCAAACACATCCGTCCAATGATTCAAGCGTTGCCGGTCGACATTAACGTTGACTGACATCGGGTTTGGCGGGAAGAAATACGATTCGACTTGACCGTGCTGGTCAATATAGACCTGAGGGTTCCAGCGCAGAAATTCCGCGACTTCCTGGCGCGTCTCTGGTTGTGACATCGCGACTCGATCTCGGTTCATATCGAACCTGTAATGGTTGAGCCTGCCGGAAATGACCCCTGGCTCGCCGTTCTCGTAGGCATCCGAATCGCTGGAACCCGTTGCAACCGAATCGTAGTAGACGGCGAACCTCTCGTGACCATCCGGGTTGTAAACCGGATTGACCATAACGACGACGTCCTGAAGCGTCTTCGTCAGGGATTGATTTCTGGACGCGGCCAAGTTGTAGATTAGGTACATTGCCGACTCAAATGAGGCCGGTTCATTTCCATGGATGCACTCGTTGACCCAAACGATAGGCGGCGTCTTTCTAATAGTCTCGTCGTCTGCTTGCCCGTTTGCGATCGACTCATGGTCCTTGCGAATCTGGTCGAGCCGAACGATATTCTCACCGCTTGAGATAGCAAATACCCGTAGCGGCCTTCGTTCCACGCTTTGGCCGTACTCGATCATTTTCACACGGGTCTTCGCTTTTTCAGCAATCGCAAGAACGACCCTTTCTTGGTCCCGATAGGTCGTAATACGCTCGCCCGGCCCGTAGTGAAGCAGGCTTTCCGGCCGCGGGACAGCCGGATCGTAAGGTCCGTCGGCATAAAAGTCAAGCGGCCCGGGCGAGCCAAGCATCACCGCTGCCAGAAGCGAAAGAATCATGCCGGAATTGTAGCCGGATAGAGGGCGATTATTTGGCCGGTTCGCCCCATTCGTCCAAACCGGAATCTTTCCGTCTTCTCCAACGAGCTTTTCCGGAGAGGGTGAGGACAGTAAGAAACAGCGAAATGACCGTTACTGCGGCCAGAACCTTGAGCACATTCTCGATGACCAAGCTCGTCTTTCCGGTGAGCGGGTCGATATGGATGCACCCGAAGAAGATGTCGGCCGATTTCACCCCGAGTTGGCTCTTGCCCGCGATTTCCAGGTTCTTTGAAATAGCCTGAGGCGTGTAATGAGCTCCAAGGATGTAGCTCGAAACGACGCCTGACGGAGTCAAGAACATCATCCCGGCGGGATGGTTGACAATATCTTTCGCCTGGTCGTATGTGTAGTAAAAGCCGAGCGGATTCGTGACCGAACGGATGTTCTTGAGGTCTCCGGTGAGAAAGTGCCAACCGCCGGCGGTAGCCTTGAGGCCTGGCGCGGTCGCCAATGTTTCGTTCAGCTTGTCTTTGGCCAGATCCGGAGTTTCAACGGGATCGATTCCGACGACGATAACATCGAAGTCCCGCCCAACGCGATTCGACTTCATTTTATCGAGGGTATCCACAAAATTCGCGAGTTCAACGCCGCAGACCCCGGTGCACCGGTAGAAGATCGCCAGCATTATGACCGGTTTGTTGTTCAGCAAGCTTCCGATCGTTACCGGCTTGCCATCTTGGTCTTTGAACCTGGCGTCGACAGGAATCTGGTTGCCGATCCGCTGAATAATCTTGATCTGCGAGACGTCCAAATTACGCGGCAAAACCGGGGTCGGTTGTTGAAGCCCACCTTGCGCGAACGCCCCAGCCGCGGTTCCAAGAATTAGGGCCGTTGCGAGAAGACAGTTGAGACGAACGAATCTGAGCCTCACACGCTATTGTAGCTCCTCGGTGGTTCTGGAACCCGCGAATGGGGCTCGGTGTAATATGCGTACGATGGCCGAGCGGTTTTACACAGACGAGGAGGCTCAAGAAATCCTACGGATGGCGGCTCGGACGTCGATTGGATCCGGGGCTGTCAGTCACCGTGAACTCCTGGAAACTGCGGCGGAACTCGGCATTCGGCCGGAGGAGGTCCTCCAAGCCGAAAACGCGTTTCTCGAACAGCAGGCATTGGAATCGGATCGAAAGGAGTTTCGCAAACATAAGCGGAAGGAGCTATTTGGCGGCGTTTCTAGATGGATCAGCTTGGCGATTCTCCTGTACGGCATCGCGCTCGTTACTAATGGGTTTGAGTTCAAGGGGCTGCTAGAAGAATGGCCAAAGTGGCCGGTCGGCATCATCGGGCTTTTTGTGATCAAAGATCTCATCGAGGCCAGTGTGGAACTGACTTTCAATCGAGAAGCCGCCTTCGAAAAGTGGCGCGCCAAGCATTCGAAAGGGAGAGCCACGAATATCGAGGGAGTTTTGGAGCCGTTGGCCGCGCCAGTCACAATCAAGTCGGAAGTGGAACTTCAGGCATCAGCCCTGGAGCAGAATCAAGCCCGTTCGTGACGGGGCACTCCTGAAGAATATTGGCAGTAGGCCCGGTTAGAATAGGTTCCTACCCATGCCGATCAAATCGACCGCCTCGAAGTTCAAGCCAAGCTTTAGCCTATGCTCGAGGTGTCAAGCGAAGATCAAGATCGGTTTTGCAGCACGTGCAGCCGGTGCTTCGTTCGCCGCTCCCGAGAAGTTTGCGCACTTTGCCTTTGCAGACCGGGACCTTACCGAGTCAGGATTAAGAAAACTCTTCCCGTCCAAGGGCGAATGGTACGTCGCGTATTGGTGCCCAAGCTGCGAGTTGTATTCGGTCGACCTCAGCAAGACCTATGACCGCGTCGAATCGAACCTTATCGCAAAGTCGATTCTGGAAGCTCTGGACGAGCCTTGAGCGCTCACTTGACCCGTTCGACATAGACATCTTCACGATTCCAGTCCCCAATTCTGGGCCGGGAACCGACTTGGTCCAGCAACTCCTGATGCTCATCCTGCCAATTGCTGCCAGAAACTCCGGCAGCCTGACTCAGAACTTGGCCAGCATATCGCTTGACCGACATGTCCTTCACTACAGCAAGGATGTGTAAGCGAGCCAAAACTGCTTCGGGAAGAGTGACTGTCAAGTTCCTCATAGAATATGTTTTACACGAATCCCGTGGACATTTCTCTAAATCTGCGGACTGGGAGCCTAACGCCATCAGGTTTTTGCTTTGCAGCACCGAAGGGGCAAGCAAAGCACAGCCTTGTGCGTAGCCCTTGACCTTACCCACATTTTGGACAACAAGCGAGAATTAGCGCCGAAGGTGCGTCCTCATAAAAGCCTAGGGCAACGCTCTAGGAAACGGACCGTTCGATTTGGACGGGCCAAAGGCCCGTGTCATCCCAGCGCCGAAGGTGCGCACAAAGCGGACGCGCTAGGTCGGATCTCCGATGTAGAACGCACCATACCCGCGTTGCCAGGAAAAGTCTCGCAGGCGTGGGAATTCGGATTTCACCCTCTTCCATGAGGGTGTCTTCAGGTCTTCAATGAGTTGAGCAACACTCATCGTCCGAGGCAACCGCACCGCGAGATGTATGTGATCGGCAATACCTCCGACACAATAGCAATCGCATTTGGCAGTTCGGGCAATCGTCGCAAGATAGGCATGCATCGGCCCTATAGCATCATCGGTGAGGAAAGGAACACGGTCTTTTGTGGAGAAGACGACGTGGAGGAGGATGTCTGACAGGGATTGAGGCATAACCGCGGGATTTTACAATTGGAAGCGCCGTTGGCGCGATGGAGATGCCACCAGCTAATTTGTTAGCACACGCCGTTGGCGCAGGATGGCACGGGCCTTTGGCCCGTTCGGGTACGCGGATTCCAAACTAGGGCGTTGCCCTAGGCTTTTATGGGGACGCACCTTTGGCGCTGTCGGCAGGCATGCACCGGGCAGAAGATGCGGGCAAATACAAGAGCTGCGCCAACGGCTATGGCCTTCTTGCCCTATCGCGGCGAAGCCATCGGAGTTCTTGGGCGGCGGCCCGGCCTAGGCCGCGGGTGACGGCCCAGATGGGGGAGCCGTCGCTGAAGGCGGCGGCGATGGCGTAGAGGGTGCGGAAGGAGAAGGCGTCCTCTTTCGAGATCACGTAGATCGGCTCCCATTCTTGGGGGCGGAATTTGCTCTTGAAGTTATCTAGGCCGTCGAAGTTGTAAAACCGCCGGCCGTGGGCGCGAACCCAGCCGGTCAAAAGATTCATCCATGGCGGATTCGGTCCCAAATCAGGTGATCCATGCAGCGACAACGGCACGATCCCCATCGTCACATATTGCGCGCCTGACTCCGCGACGGCGCGAATTGCGGTGTCCATGAGGATTTCCACAGTTCCGTTTGGAGCTCCCTTCCCACGCGGAAACTGCTCGGTGAGCCAGCCGGATCTTTCGGGCACTGGTGAAAGGACCAAAAAACCGACCGGTTTGCCACGAAGCTCTGCCACAAAAACCCTGCGGTCATCTAAATGGGCGAAAGTCTCCGGCTCGACTAAGAAGTGCATGGCCGGAAGCCCGCGAGTTAACAACCATTCGCGAAGGCATTTCTTAAGATCGGCGCTCACAGATGCCTCTTGGCCATTCCACTCGCGGACAGAAACACCTTTGTTCGCGGCTCGACTCCTCTGGCCTCTCAGGGTCTTGTCTTTGTCGAATATCGCCACCCAATTCTGGGGATTCCAATTCGGCTGTGCGCCCAAGCTCACCGTTGCATAGCTGCTCCGACCCGCAAGGCAACGTCGCATCCGACCCTCTGCACCAAAATAGCAGACCTTGTGCCTAGCTTGAAGGCAGACTTCCTCCCATTCATCTACCACTTTATCAAGATCGTTTTCAGAGCAAACCGGGGCTCCGGCAACCACTCGCACGCCCTTTCGCACAACATATCCCACGACGGCCCGTCCGGACGAAGCAAACCAGAGATCGATCCCCGGGTTCAGGATTTGATAGCACGTGCTGTTCCAGCCGTACCGCACAACAAGCTCGCGAGCCCTCGAAAAGCAGTCACGCTCTGCCGCAGAAGCGTCGCCCGGAGCCTCTCTTGAAATCATCCGCACCTAAACATCGTACGCAATGCTGCATGGTGAACGATTTCGCCCACATCTTCCAACCGGCAAAGAACGGCAGCCTGCGAACAATCCTCGTGCTTCACGGGACGGGAGGGGATGAGAACAGTTTGTTTCCGATCGCCGAGGTACTCGATCCTGATGCGGGAGTTCTATCCGTCCGGGGCAAGGTCCTTGAAAACGGGGCGCCGAGGTTCTTCCGGCGGCTGGCTGAGGGCGTGTTTGACTTGGAAGACTTGAACTTCCGCACTCACGAATTGGCAGATTTTATCGAATCGGCTCGCTCCGCATACCAGTTCGATTTGGCCCATCTCGTCGCCGCAGGATATTCGAATGGCGCGAATATCGCCTCTAGCCTCATGATGCTTCGCCCCGAATACCTCTCGAGAGCGATCCTCTTGCGCGCGATGGTTCCCTTCGAGCCGACCGAACGAAAAGATCTCAGTTCAAAGAAGGTCTTCTTGTCGGAGGGTAAGTTCGACCCTTTGGTTCCCGTCGACAATGCCGAGCGACTGGCCGCTTTGCTCAAGAGTCTCGGCGCGACTGTCACTTTGAACTGGGTGGAACTGGACCATAGGCTCACTCGAAGCGAGATTGACGCGGCAAGCGAATGGCTAACTCAGGCATAGGTATCGAGGCCATGCCACAATAACGGAACCATGGCAGGCCATTCCAAATGGAAGAACATCCGCATCCGAAAGGGAAAGCAGGATGCCATTCGCGGCAAGACGTTCACAAGGCTCAGTCGCGAAATTATCGTTGCAGCAAAAATGGGTGGGGGCGACGCCTCAATGAACCCTCGACTGCGAGTTGCTATCGAAAAAGCTCGTGAAGCCTCCGTCCCTGTCGACAACATCAAACGGTCGATCGCTCGAGGCACCGGCGAAATCGAGGGCGTCGACTACGAAGAAATTGTATATGAGGGCTACGGGCCAGGAGGCTCGGCGATCATTCTCGAATGCTACTCGGAGAATCGAAATCGAACTGTTGCGGAAGTTCGCCACGCGTTCTCGAAGGCAGGAGGCAGCCTTGCCGAAAACGGTTCTGTATCGTGGCAGTTTAAGCACGTCGGCCAAATCGTGGTCGATAGGGGCAGCCTAGATGAAGACGAGTTCACCTTGACCGCGCTGGATGCCGGGGCCGAGGATGTCATGTCGGACGAGGAGAGCTTCACTGTTTACACGTCGATCGGAGATCTCCACAGAGTCAACGGCGCGCTTGAGACTGCCGGAATCAAATCCACCGACGTCGAGTTGACATACGTACCAACCAACAAAACCGAGCTGTCGACGGACGACGTTGCCAAACTGCTTAGGTTGCTCGATGTGCTGGAGGATCTCGACGACGTTCAAGAGACCTACATGAACGTGGACATCACGGAGGAAATGCTTCAGGAGGTGTGAGCGCCCGACCCCGCCTTCCGTTGGTTACGCTCCTCCTGATCGCTGCGTGTATTTTCGCCGCGTTCAGCGTGATAGTCGATCCGGATCTGGTAGGCGAGTACGGATTTCGATCGAATCACCCTTCCTTTATCTCCATCTTTAGTTCGCTTTTTCTGCATGCGAACCTGTTTCATCTGCTGGGAAATATGGTCTTCCTTGCCGCCGTCGGTGCCGCCGTCGAGCTCGCAACTGGTTCGCTACGATTCATTACCGTTTATTTTGTTGGTGGCCTCGCAGGTATAGCCGTTCACTACTCGATGACAAGACATAGCGTTAATCCCGCGCCGCTGATTGGCGCCAGTGGGTGCATCGCAAGCTGCGCTGCATATTACAGCGTCCGCTACACTAGGCTTCGAGTGCCGGTCGCGCCAAAACTGGCGATTTCCGTTGCGGCCGTGACCGGTGTCTGGGTAATCCTCCAAATCGTTGGCGCGTTCGTAAAGCTGGGAGATCAAGGCGGCACCTCGTTTTGGGCACACCTCGGGGGGCTATCCGCCGGCGCAATTCTGAGCCTCGTGTTTCGTGCACCGGATTTTGAGCAGCTCAAACTCGGTCACGAAGTCTTGGATGCCATGAACGCCAGGGGACCGGCGGCCGTCGCATTCGCGGCAAAGCGGCATCTCAAGCTGCATCCGAAAGACCTTAAGGCGCTCTGGGAATTGGCTGACGCGCAATCGGCATTAGGAGAGGGAGAGCCCGAAGCCAAGACGCTTTTGCATCTCATTGAACTAACAACAGAAGATGAACGTATCGAGGCGGTTCGCCGACTCTGCAAGATAGGACGAGTGAGCACTTTGCCGGTCATCAAGCGATTGCAATTGGCCGATCAATGCCGCTCGTCGGCTCATGACGTGTGCCGGGCACTTCTCAGCAGTGTGGTCCAAGGTCCGCACGACGAGCTTCAAAGGCCGGACGCTATGCTTGCGCTAATTGGATTAGAGAAAGAGCTGCATCCGGATCGAGCGGATACGCTGATGGCAGAACTGCTTAAGGCCTACCCACTTCACCCCGCCACAGAATTGGCAAGGAAGCGTGGTTGGGCCAAATAAAGTATCGATGGAGGCTATTGCGCCCGCACGTGCTAAGCGGATTTGCTTACTACTTTGTCAGGATGGTTTGCTCGACCCTGCGATTTGAAATCCGGAACCTGCCCGCGGATGATGCGAAGCTGATTTTTTGCGGTTGGCATGGCCGATCTTTCGCATTTTCGGACTATTTCCGGCGACGCGACTGGTACGTTATCATAAGCCACTCCAGCGACGGCGAGATGCAAACGCGTATTTTCAACCGCTTAGGCTACAAGGTCATTCGGGGAAGCACGGGGCGCGGAGGAGTACGTGCCGCAAAAGAGGCAATTACTGCACTGGAAGAAGGCGGAACAATGGCGATGACGCCAGACGGTCCTCGGGGACCGAGTGGCGTCGTGCAAGGCGGAGTCATGTTGATGGCGCGAAAGAGCGGCGCCGGCCTAATTCCCGTCGGCATTTCAGCCCGTCCCCGGGCAGTCGCTAAGTCGTGGGATCGGTACATCCTCCCCCTTCCGTTCGCCAAGGTCGTGATGATTTTCGGCGAGCCCCTCTATGTGCCGGCCAATGCAACCGAGGCAGAAGTTGAAGAGGTCCGGCTCAAGCTGGAATCGGAGATTCACAGGCTAGAGTTACTTGCCGAGGCCGAACTTGGGCTTTAGAACATCCGAGGGTATTCACCGACTGCCACTCTCATAAGAAACTACATCCATTACAGATAACAACAGCCCCCGCAGCCGGCGCCTCCGTGACGCCGTCCGGAACGGATAAACACGGACCGGCGCTGTTGTGGTTTGACCCAATCGGCACACCATCGCACACGACTGCTGCGTCGTCACGGAGGCGACGGCTACGGGGCTGGTCGGTGCTCCGAGTTTCTTGATTACCAACCGCCGGCGCGCCTTGAAGGACTTCTGCTTTGGAAGTTAGTGGTTTCCTTCAACCACGATGTCGTCCACGAAATACGTCGGCAGCGCCGCGCCGTTCGCTGAGCGAAGGGTGAAGCTCTTGACTGCATCCTGACCTGCGATTCCGAGGTCGTTGAAAGATATTTCGACCTTTGCCCATTCGCCGGCTCTTAGCTCCGGTAGTGGTACCGGCGTTTGGCCGGCGTCCATGATGTTCGCCGTCAAAACCAACTTCTGGCCACCGATGGCGCCCCCGTTGACCCAAAGGGTTATGGCTTTATAAGGCATTCCGTCGAATGGGACGGTTCCTAGTTGCAGTTGCTGGCCGGCAGAGGCGTCAACCTTGATTCCATGCGAACCCGAGTGGGCGGTAGCCGAAGCAAGGTCGACGAGGGCCGAACTCCAAGACTGGAACTCATGCTTGAGACTGTCGTCGTAGACGACTTTGTCTTCGGTGGTCGTTTGCCGTCCCGGAATGGGAACGTCCTTGCCTTTCAAAGCTTGCATCACGAGTTCTCCGAAGTACTCGGTTGGCTTATAAGTCCAGTCGGCGATCAGGCACGGTGACGCCGCCGGGTGCATACACCATGCGCACCAACTCCAATTGTGGTTTTTCAGCACATCGAGAACTTGCGCAACCCTCCGCTTGGGATAGTCCAACGGCAATGACTGAGCGTCTCCTCCGAACTCCCCAACGAGGATCGGGAGCGTCCGGCTTGCCTCGGTGACCCGCTTCTCCCAGCTGGCAACGCCCTCCCAGCCCGGATAGAAGTGGTTCGCATAGATCACGCCATAACCGGTTCGGTCGGCAAGTAAGTGGGTTGGAATCCCATCCAGCCGCGATGCATATCCTAATCCGCCGGCAAGTACAACGTTTTTAGCGCCTGTCGCCCGAATAGCGTCAAGGATTGTCTGCATTCCGACCGCTTGGTAGCTGAGCTTCTTTCCCTGGAACGTCTCCGATACCGGTCCGCCGTCTCGCCAGATGTCCCAAGTCGCCTCGATCGGCTCGTTGTACAGGTCGAAGATGACGGCAGGATAATTCGCAAAGTGCTTGCCGCAGTCCTTCCAGAATTGAAGGCTGTGAGCGTCCGGCAGAGTGTGCTGACCGATATCCTGCCCCCATACTCCTCCGTCCGACCAATGGAGGTCGAGCAGCACATGCTTGCCCTTCGAACTGACCTTTGCGACAACCTCGTCGACGAGCTTTCGATAGCTAGCGCCATCGTCTTTGCTGTCAGGCGCCTTCCCGAACCAGCGATCCTGGCTAAGTGGCACCCGGACAAGGTTCGCCCCCCACTTGTCCAGGGCTACGTCGATCGATTCCAAGACGTGCTCTCCCGCCACCGCCCATTCGAGGCTGGGAACATTGATTCCGTGAAATTTTACCTCCACACCGTCCTGGGTCCGGATTTTTGTGCCCGAGACATGAAGGAAAGCGGAACCCTGGCCGCCCAATGCAGCCATGAATGCGAGCGCTACTAACATGCCCCGATTGTAGGCCGATTCGGCCTATAAACATCATCCCGGTAATATCCGGTGACATTGCGCACAAGACTTTCCTTCATCGTTGCAGGCATCGTTGTTGCCGGATCTGCATTTAGTTCTCCTCAAGGGCCAACTAAGTCGCCAAAGCAGACGTTCTATTACATTCCCCACACCCACTGGGAAGGCGCGGTGTTCTTCACCCGGGAGGAGTACCTCGAGATGGGGTTGTCGAACATCCTCTCCGCAGTTCGACTCTTGGAGAAATACCCCGAGTACAAGTTCGCTCTCGACCAGGTGGCCTACTTCAAGCCGTTCATCGAGCGGTATCCGGAGCTTGCCCCCGAGTTTAGAAAGTTCGTCAAAGAGGGCCGCCTTGAGCTCGTCGGTGGTATGGATGTCATGCCCGACGACGTCAAGCCCGGCGGCGAACTTTTCGTCCGGCAGATCCAATACGGGCAGCGGTACGTCCGAGAGCAATTCGGCCGAAACGTGGACGCGGCATGGCTGCTCGACACCTTCGGCCACCATCCGCAGTTGCCGCAGCTGCTGAAACTCGGCGGATACAAATCTTTCTGGTTCTGCCGAGGCCAGTTTGGCGATAACACGCCATCCGAGTTCAATTGGCAAGGTATCGATGGGTCGACGATTCCTGCTTTTTGGCTACCTGGATTCTACGGCTTGCTCTACGGCCCACCTAGAGATCAGGCGGGTTTCGACAAGTTTTTCGAAGGTCAATTCCGATTTCTTGAGCCTCACGTCCACGGTCCCGAACGAGTTGGGCTCGCTGGAAACGACGTCTCCGAGCCGGAGGACTATGTTACGCCGCTAGTGCGGAAGTTCAATTCAAAGCCGGATGCACCGTTTGCGATTCGGTATTCGGTCCCTTCGGAGTTTGCGGCTGTCGTGGCCAAACGAAAGAACACTCCAGTCCTCGCCGGCGACTTTAACCCAATCTTCCAGGGCACCTACAGCAGCCGAATCGAACTCAAGCAAACGACACGCGAGATCGAGCAAAAGCTGCTGACGGCAGAAAAGCTTGGCGCGATCTCGAATTGGTTGGGAATGCCGACCGACGACAAGATGGTGTGGCGAGCCTGGGAGCCTGTGCTGTTCAACCAGACTCACGACCTTGCCTCCGGCGTCATGGCAGACCACGTTTATACAGATACAGTTCGGGGCTACGACTTCGCCAAGCGCTTGGCGGACGAGATGACACAGGCTCGCTGGAATGGCATTTCTTCGAAGATTGACACCAGGGGGCGGGGCACGCCAGTCATCGTGTTCAATCCGCTCGGGGAATCCCGAGAGCAAGCGGTAGAAGTCGACCTTGGCTTCGGCAGTTCCGAGGCAAATGACCTTTCCGTTTTTGGCTCAGATGGCAATCTCGTACCGTCACAGCTAACGTATTCGGAGCATTATGCCGATGGGTCATTACGCAGAGCCAAGCTGACTTTCTTGGTGGACGGCGCCAAGCCACTGGGATATGAGGTGTTCCACGTTGTCGCCAAGAAGTCTGCCATCGGCTTGAAAGAGGTTGCGCCAAGCTCACCTGTGGTCGATTCGATTGAAAACGAGTTCACCAAGATCAGGTTCAACATGAAGAGTGGCGAGATCCTCAGCCTCTTTGACAAGATTTCGGGAGTCGAGACGCTGGCCGGTCCCGGCAACGTTGTGGCTCGACAAGAAGACAAAGGCGACCTTTGGGAGCTATATCACACGCTGGACGGTACTAGCTACATCCCGGCAACGAACAAACAGCCTGTTCCGGATGCCTCGAACGCCTTGCTAAGCAGCGCGGAATCAGCCAAACCGGCAACGATTATTCGAGGATCGCTTTTTTCCGAGCTCAGCATCAGCCATCCGATGGGAAGCGGTACTTTTTCAACGCGTGTCCGGCTTACCGCCAACTGCAATCGGGTCGACATAGAGACCGAGATCGTCAACAACGAGAAGCAGGTTAGGTACCAAGTGCTGTTCCCCACCGCGATCAAAAACGGAACCTACCGGCAGGAGATCCCGTTCGGCTCCGTCCAACGGCCCATCGGCGTCGAGTATCCCGCGCAGAACTGGGTCGATTACAGTGACAGTAAGCGCGGCATGGCCCTCATCAACATGGGAATGCCGGGCAACCTTGTCAGCGAGAACGGAACCTTGATGCTATCGCTGATGCGGTCGCAAACGCTTGGCGATTATAACGAGGGGCACACATCCGAAAGCGGCTACGAACTGGGAGTTCCTCGGAAATTCCACTACGCCCTGATTCCCCATCATGAAGATTGGAAGCAGGCAAGGATCTATCGATTGGCCCAGGAATTCACCTGCCCCATGATGGTAATGAAATCCGAACAACATCCTGGTATCTTGCCCAGCCGATGGGGGCTGCTTGAGATAAGCAATACGGGAGTGATATTGACCGCGGTCCAGCCGGGTCCCGCTAACTCAATGCTTATTCGGCTGTACGAGGCTACCGGGCAACCAACTCCAGGTGTCGAAGTGACTTTTTCGACTGCAGTTCGCTCTGCCCTCGCTACGAACCTCCTGGGAGACAAGGGCGCGAAACTGAAAACCGCCGGCAATACGGTCTCGTTCGACATGCACCCATTCGAAATCAAGACCCTCGCGGTCAAACTCGCCCCCGGCGGGAGACCCTAGCGACGATGCCGGAAACCACCGCCGAACATGCAAGCCAAATCGCGCGAGAGAAGTTGGCTAGCCCCGATCTAATTCAAGCGGTGCTTAAGCCTAATCTCTCGGAGAAAATCACGTTCCGTCCGGTGGAAATCAAAGGCCGCCGGATGGTGCAGGTCTCCAACTTCGATGGCCGAAAGACGAACGTTCAAAATTATGCCGGAGACGAGCTTTCGACGTTTCTCGACGAGCTCCTATCGATACCCTTCCGCAGCCTTCATGTAAGCGCCGCTGCCGAGGAAACTCAGATACAGTTTTCGAAGAAGGGTAAACCGCTGGTGACCGTGAAACGACGGGTGGCGCCTGCGACGCCCGACCTGCGGCATGACCGAACGATTCAACGCCCACTGCCGGAGGGTCAGCCGAATCCGTTCCTCCAAACGATTGGAATGATGACGGCCGACGGTCGGATCAAAGCCGACCGTCAGCGCAAGTTTCAGCAAATCAACGAGTTCATTCGTCTCGTTTCGGAAACCGCCGATTTGCAGAGATTATCGGAAGGACCGCTCTTGATCGTCGATTTCGGCTGTGGAAATGCCTATCTGACCTTTGCCCTCCACCACTATCTAAATGCAAAACTCGGGGTGAAGTGCGAGTTGATCGGCGTTGACCGCAATTCGGAACTGATTGCACGAAATGAGGCTAAGGCTTCCGAACTAGGTTCCGATACGATCCGCTTTGTGACTTCCGGAATCGACGAATTCGTCCCTCCTCGTCCCCCAGATATCGTGGTTGCGCTACATGCTTGCGACACTGCGACCGACGCCGCCCTAGCGCAAGCGATCAAAGCCGAGGCGAAGCTGATCTTCACCGCACCCTGCTGTCACCATCACCTTCAGGTTCAACTAAGCGCCTCTGAGCCGGCAGATGGTCATTCTGCAATCATGCGCGACGGAATCTTGCGCGAGCGCCTAGGCGACATCATAACCGACACCCTCCGAGCAATGCTCCTCCGAATCGCGGGTTATAAAGTCGACGTCATCGAGTTCACCTCACCCGAGCACACCGCCAAGAATCTGCTCATAAGGGCGAAGATGGTGTCGAGAACTGCTTCTCCGGACCTTATAGGCGAATACAAAGCGCTGAAGAAATCCTTCGGCGTCACCCCTTACTTGGAACAACTCCTCCCCAACTGGGAGTGCGGACTTCAGTCTAATGCCATCCAGTTGTTGGTCTCACCTCCTACGCTGTAGCCGACGGATGGGTCGTGCCGTCGTATCGGGGCGGCTGGTTACACCTGAACTTGGGTTGAAATCGCTGTATGGGCTCGGGGCCACGAACCATACCCCGGCTACAGATAAGGTGGCTCATCCAAAAACTGGATGGCATTAGACTTCAGTCCGCGTGAGGCTCGCGGGTTTTAACCCGCAAAAACCCATGAGTTTCATCAATGTGTAGTTCAAAATGCACAAGTTTGAGCCCAAGAATCTTGTTACCGCAATGAGGTGCGGGCTAAAGCCCACTAACCTCATGCGGACTAAAGTCCGCACTCCATCGCTACTTTTCCTTTTTGGTGGGCTTCGGCTTGAGTGCCTTCGTGGATTCGTAGCTTAGGTCGAAATAAGATTCTAGCTCGTCCGTATTCCCAAGCAAGGCATCCGGCACGGTTACGAACTCCTTTTGAACGATGCCGTATGCCTCGAAAAGCTTGGTTTGGTACTTCTCTAGGAATGCCTCGCGATCGCCTTTGGGCAGCTTCAGAGCCATTGAACCTGAGGCATTCAGGTAACTGACCATGTGGCCGTTTACCGACGTATAGGGAACCGATGCGCCTTTCCGCTCGACCTCCGAGTTGGTTGCCACCAACCGATCGTAAAATGCCAACTTCTCGGCAGGAATTTCATTCTGTTTGGGTGCTGCCATGACCGTGTTCCACGATCATACTTGGTCGTTCGACCCGTCATGCTTGTACGGGACGCGCTACTTGAAAGCCACATTTCAGAATTCACATGCGATTCCTTAAACGATCCATCTGCTGGTTGGCTGCAGCTGTCCTACTCGCCTTAGGCGCCGAAGCGCCGGCAGCATCGCTTAGACAGCATTCCTCTCCTTACATCGTTCGAATCGCCTATGTCATCCCGTCAGACCGGCAGCCTCAAGCCGATTACCGGTCAAAAGCAGCCGTAATGATGGGCCGGATCCAGACGTTCTACGCCGATCTTATGGAGCGGAATGGCTTCGGTCGGACAACCTTCCAGGTCGAGACCGCTGCCGATGGAAAACCCGATGTCCATTTGATTCACTCAAAAATGACGGCCGCCGTCTTTGCCGACACCGGCCATGCGAAATACATCGACGGCAAGTATTGGGACCACACATTTCAATCCGTTATTGACGCAGGATTTGCACCGGACTCGCACGGCGAGGTCTGGCTCACATTTGTCGAAGCCCAGGAGCAGATGGCAGATGGCAGCGTTCACAACGACAGCACCCAAGGAACCGGACGGTTCGGCAACGGATTCGCACTGTGCACCGGCCTCGAATTGGCATTGGGAGGCGATCCCGATTTGATCCACGACAACCGGCCATACAACGGGTTGGTTGTCCCCGCGATCGGACCCAATAAGCTGCGATATCAAGTTTCCTTTCCTTCCTACCAGGGCAGCGACGTAAGTTCACTGGCTGCTGACTATATCAGCGCCACGGCACACGAGCTTGGGCATTGTTTCCTCCTTCAGCACTGCTATTTGAACGATGCCACCCAGTGTGGGAACTTGATGGGGAACGGCTTTCGGGGCTGGCGAGGCTACTTTATGCCGGATAGTTTTCCGAAGGAGGAAACCCGCCTGGATCGGCCGAGTGCGCTCATGTTGAGCCTCAGCCCGTTCTTCAGGAAACCGGCACAGTTGCCGACTTATTCCCCTCCACCGGTGGTAACAATTCAAACTCCCTCAGGTGAAATGAACCTCGAGCATGGGACTTTGAGGATTACTTTTACCGCAAGTGAACCCAAAGGCCCCGGCATCGCCCTCGCCACCCTGGAAAATGGCCAGGGCCGGGACAACGTCGGTACAGTCGCCTGGAAGCAATTCGACGGCAAATCGAAAACGGTCACCGCGACGATCGAAACCAACGCCATCAATCCTGCCCTCGAAGACACTTGGCGAATCACCGTTTTGGACTCGGACGGCAATGTAGGGTATCAAACCGTTAAGCTGAAAGCGCCGCGGTACGGTGTCGGTCCCAACCCCTTCATCGAAATACCGCACACACAAGTGAAGACGGGCACACCGGTGAGCCTTAAGGGATACGTTAAGCGACCCTTGAGATTTGAGTACATGTGGGACTTCGGTGACGGCTCAACTGGCGGGGGCCCAACTGCTGAGCATGTGTACGCAAATCCAGGTGTTTTCGAGATCCGGTTAACTGCCACAGACCCAGGTGGCCGCGTCGGCCAAATTTCACAGTTCATTTCGGTGACCGCCACTCCCGCCACGAACCGATAGCCTGCACAATTCGGAAATTCACGTGAAGAAACGCGCAGATTGTGGCGTTGTCCTAATGGTGATCCGAAAAGATGAACCTCCAAGGCGAAAGCGACGATAGACTGATGGAACTGGCGGCCTCAGGCGATAACGTCGCGTTCGATCAAATCGTCCGACGACATCAGGATCGTCTCCAACGCTTCGCAACAAGGATGCTGGGCGGAGACCAGGCTCGGGGCGCAGATGTGGCAATCGGCGCCTTATTGAGACTTTGGGAGACCCGGAGATCCTACCAACCGTGCGGCAAACTTGGATCTTGGCTTTTGAAGGTCACGAACCGGCTTTGCCTTGACAACTTAGCCGGTTCCTCCTCGATTTCCGGACTTAATACGATCGGTGAACCCATCGCAGGCAGTTTTCACTCTGCATTCGAGCGGATCGAATTGGCGGCAGCCGTTCGGACCGCCGTGATGGAGTTGCCCGAGACCCATCGCAACGTGCTGATCCTCTCGGTCTACGAGGAAATGAGCTACGACGAAATCGCTGAAGCTCTGGAAATCTCGCTGGGAACGGTGGCCAGCCGCAAGAATCACGCCATCGCCGCGCTCCGACGCCGGCTAACCGCATGGGAAACACGATCATGAATGAACATCGAGATGAATCCATAGAAACGATGGCCAAAGCTTGGACCATCGAGACAGTCGATCTGACCGGACGAATTGCCGCCGCGATCGGCATGCAAAGCGATCCCTTGGCCGAACTGCTTATTGAGATCCGTGCGATGCGCCGGGAGATGGAGACACTCCGTCAGGCCAACGCCATGCTTCACAGCGAGATTGTCCGCATGCGCCAAGACCTATCATCCCGCAAGGCGGTGCGAATCGCGCCCTACGCCTCTGTCGACAACCTCGTTCGCTTGTCCTAGCGGAATACCCAAGAGATCAAAATGAACTTAAACACTCTATTTCAAGAAGCTATCAACCGAAAAGCCTCCGACATTCACCTCGCCACCGGCAACGTCCCCTGCCTGCGAATAGAAGGCAATCTAGCCCGCCTTGACATGCCCATTCTTGGCCCCGAGGAGTTCATCACCCTCATGGAACCCGCCATAAGCGTGGAACAGTGGGCGAGGATTAATGCCGGGATGGCGGTTGAGCGAACAATCAGCCAAGGGGAAAGAAACTTTTGCCTTATCGCTTTCCGGGCGGCCGACAGCGGATATGCGGCGACTTTCAGAATTCTCGGCGCCGAGGTCCCTGACCTCGAGAAGATCGGCGAGGGCGCCGAGGACCTGATGGACAGAATCGTCGATACCGCCCGAGGTCTCGTCATCATCGCAGGGGCAACCGGCAGCGGAAAGACGACGGCAGCCTATTCGATCGTCGACCGGATCAATGCGTCGATGCCGAGTAGGATTTTTGTCGTCGAGAGCGGCCCGACCTATACGTTCCGCAGCAAAATGGGGTTGGTAACCCAGCTTCACGTCGGAGCGGACCTCGATAGCTACGAAAGAGCGCTGGAAGCCGCTCATCATGCCGATCCCGACGTGATCGCCGTCGACGATATCGTAAATGGCGAAGCCCTCAGGCAGATCATGATCCTCGCAGAAACCGGGCACCTCGTGGTTGCAAACATGCATGCCGACTCTGTAACCGACGTGCTAAGACGGGCATCCGAGGCTGCCGGCGGCGAAGCAGTCGCACTAAGGCGATCTCTCGCCCAGAATTTAGTAGTGATTACTACTCAGAGGCTGTTTCTCCGTGAAGGTGGAACGGGCAGGGTCCCAGCATATGAGTGGCTTTGGGCGACTCCGGCGGTTAAAAGCGCGATCCTTCATGGAGACATGGAACGCATCATGGACCTGCAGAGCACAGAACCGGAGTCTCGCACGCTTCAGAAGTCGTTGGATGACCTCATCGCGGCAGGAAAAATCACGGAAGAAGCCGCTTCTGCATTTCGCTGAGAATAAATCGTCAACTCGCTGTGTCTGCCTTCCCGTAGCCGATAGATCGGCTGCGGGACAGACTAAATGATAGAAGAGACATCCACCCAAATCGACGAAGACGGTATCGACAGGCGAGGTTTTTTGAAATGCATGGCATGGGCGGGAACCGGCATGCTTTTCACAATCAATGGCGGAATTCTGAATTCCTTCCCACTGAGCGGTCTCGCCGAGGGAAGCGCAGCACGGAAAGCGATCGCAGCATCTAGCTTCAACTTCGTTCAAATCAGTGACAGCCACATCGGCTTTAGCAAAGATGCCAACAAGGATGTGCTTGGAACGCTGCAAGCTGCAGTGGACCAAATCAACTCCGCAAAGGCGGGCCCGGACCTCTTAATCCACACCGGTGACTTGAGCCATCTTTCCAAGGCGGACGAGTTCGACGCCCTCGATCAGATCCTTAAGGAAGTTCGGACCGGTTCTCAGTTCTTCGTCCCCGGAGAGCATGACGTCCTGGAGGACGGCGGGAAGATGTATTTCGACCGGTATGCCAAGCAGTCGAATGGTAAGGGTTGGTACAGCATGGATCACAAGGGAGTGCACTTCATCGCACTCGTAAACGTGCTGGACTTGAAGGCCGGCGGTCTTGGAAACCTCGGCGAAGAGCAACTTGCATGGCTTGCCAACGACGTCAAGCGGCTCTCTCGCAGCACTCCGGTCGTGGTATTTGCCCACGTTCCGCTTTGGACCGTATATCCGGAATGGGGCTGGGGCACCGACGACGGAGCGAGGGCGCTCAGCCTGCTCAAGGACTTCGGATCGGTTACCGTGCTCAATGGCCATATTCATCAGGTGATGCAGAAAGTCGAAGGCAATATCGCATTTCACACTGCGATGTCCACCGCCTTTCCTCAGCCGAAGCCCGGCACTGCGCCTTCGCCGGGACCGATGAAGGTTCCTGCCAACGAGCTTCGCTCCTTGCTGGGAGTTACGAGCGTGAATTACATACAAGGCACGCGCGGCCTCGCGGTGGTCGATACAACTTTGGCGATGGCAAGCAGCGGCTCGGACAGTTTGAACGTATCCATCGACAACTTCACATTTGCGCCGGCCGCGCTTACCGCGGAAGTCGGAACTCCAGTTCAGTGGACTAATAAGGACGACATCCCCCATACCGTGGTAGATACGAACGGCAGGTTCAAATCAAAAGTTTTGGACACCGACGACAAGTGGACGTACACGTTCTCAGAGCCGGGAACCTACGACTACTTCTGCTCGATCCACCCTCATATGACTGGAAAAGTCATCGTCCACGCCAGGCCATGATCGAATAATATGGAGGTTCAAAGAGGGGAGCTAGTCAGCGCACTATTTGAGACGGGATAGCAAGCAACGATTCGATACAACGATCCTTCCGCATGTCGACGCGGGCTACAACTTAGCCCGATGCTTGCTGCGGAACAGCCAGGATGCCGAGGACGCGGTGCAGACCGCGGCGATCCGTGCATTCCAGGGCATCGATGGCTTTCGCGGTTCCGACGCGAAGGCCTGGTTCCTATCGATCGTGCGCAGATCATGCTTGAACGTGATCCGTCAAAGACACCCGGCCACATTGTGGGAAGACGGTGCCGAGGATGAGCTTCCCGATCTCAAATCGCAGGACCCAGAGCAGTTCCTGATGAAGTCGTTCGAAGGCGACCTCATTAACCGGGCGCTCGATGCCCTGCCAGCCGGGCTAAAGGAGATGATCATCTTGCGGGAGGTGGAGGAGATGTCTTACAAGGAGATCGCCGCCGTAATTGACCATCCGATCGGAACTGTGATGTCCCGTCTGAGTAAGGCTCGACGTCAGTTGCAAAAGCTGCTCATAGAAGGCTGCGGAGAAAGAATGCCATGAAATGCGATCAAGTGACCGAACATTTGGAGGCATATGCGGATGGCGAGTTCATCGATGCCGTCCTTGCCCGCGATATTCAGGCGCATTTGTCTGATTGCCCTTCATGCCGTCAGGAGTTGGAAGCACTGAAGAAACTGAGGTCGGTGGTTCGCGAGAAGTCCGAATATCACGCTGCCCCCTATCGGCTTTATCAAAGCATCGCCTCCATCGGTGTCGAAGCACCCCAGAGTCTTAGGCGTGATCGACGGCAGCTGATTTGGTCTTTCGCCAACCTGGCCTGGAGTGCGGCGGCGCTCTTCCTCGCGATCTTTTTCTGGCCCAAATACTCACCAGGTCCGTCGCTTGAAGCCGAGTTGGTAGCCGGCCACATTAGGTCGCTGCAAGCTTCACACCTGTTCGACGTACCCTCTTCTGACCGTCACACGGTCAAGCCCTGGTTCCAAGGCAAGCTCGACTTCTCGCCCGACGTGCCGAACCTTGCTTCGGATGGCTTTCCCCTCCTGGGAGGTCGCCTCGACTACATCGGCGGTCATCCCGCCGCCGCGTTGGTTTACGCCAGGGGCAAGCACACGATCAACGTGTTCGTGCTGCCCTTATCGCCTTCTTCAGCTACTTCGGATCAAGATGGCTACCATATCGTCCGCTGGACCGAGCACAACCTAACCTACTTCGCCGTTTCTGATACGGATGCCCTAACCGAGTTTCGCGATCGGTTTGTGAATGCTACCAAATGAGCCTCAATGGGAGTGCGGACTTCAGTGTCTAATTCGGAAGGCGCTTCTTTGCTTCCGTATACACTTCCGCCGAAAGTGGCCCTCGCTTTGCGGCAATGATGTTTTCCTTCAGGTGTGCGGGGCTCTTCGTGCCGACGATGTTTGTGTGCATCCCGGGGTGGGTGTTGGTAAATCGGAGCAGGAATTGGGTCCGAGTCTCGCCGCCGTCCAGCAGTTCATCTAGCTTCGCTGCTTCCCAGGCTTTCCATCGGTCCTCGTTCCCAAGACCCTCTCCAGGCTCGCCTCGGGCAACGCCGCCGCGAAGGATAACGCCCGCGCCGGATGTTGCTGCCATTTGAATCGACTTTTCGTGTTGCCGCTCGAGCGCGGAGTAGGGGATCTGGAACGAATCGAAAACGCCCCAAGATATGTACGTGTCCAAGTGAGGCTCGGTCGAGGAAATGCCGATGTGCCGGACCTTTCCTTGCTCACGCATCGCTTCCAATGCCTCCACCAGTTCGCCCGCCTCGGCCTGCTCGACGCTCGGATTGTGAAGCTGCATGATGTCCACATGGTCCGTCTTCATCCGAGTCAAGCTCTCATGGAGGCCGCGGAACAGATTTTCGCGTGTCCAGACATGCGGAGTGTCGTCGGTGTCCTCGTCTCGCCGAACGACCGTGCATCCGCATTTGGTCGCCAACACATACTCGCTCCGGCGATGCGCGATGTACTTCCCGATAAACTCCTCGCTCCGGCCGTAGTCGTTGGCGGTGTCGATAAAGTTGATTCCGGCGTCGAGCACCGCATTCAGAATCAGGTCTGCCTCATCCTCCGTCACCGGTCGTCCGCCCCAGATTCGAGAACCTCGAACCTCCATCGCCCCAAACCCCAGCTTCGAGACCTCAAGTCCCGTGCGTCCAAACGTATTTCTAGGTATCCCCATTGATGCAAGCCCTCCTCAGCCTACTACGAGATCCTCACGATTTGAGTTGGCCCGATTGGAGTGCGGAATTCATTCCGCATAGGTGTCCCGGTCTTCAGACCGCCAGCGGCTATGCCGCACCGGGTTAAAACCCGGGACACCTATGCGGACTAAAGTCCGCGCTCCATTTTCGCCTAAAAATTTGATAGCGCCGCGTGACTTGGCAGCCGGCGCGTTCGTAAAACGAAAGATTGCGGCCACCGGCCCAGCCGAACCATAGACGGTCGGCGCCACGCTTGTCGACTTGCTCGATGACCGAATAGAAAAGCGCCGCCCCGAGACCGTTGCTACGTAGATCGGGACGGATGCCAAACGGTCCGAACCGTCCGGGCGCTCCGCTGGGTGGGTCGGTGTGAGGGTTCTCCCACTGCGCAAAACCGAGCACATCCTCACCCCGGACGGCGACGAACACATTCCTCCGGTCTTGCTGCAGCCCATCGACAACGCTTTGATGCCAATAGGGAAAATATTTTTCTGCCAATGCCAGCAGCCCAATAGTGTCGCAAGCTTTGAAGCGTCTCACGTAGATCCCCTCTGCCTCAAGCGCTATCTGCCTATCGATAACCGGTTGTGGCTTTTCTAGTCCCACTAATGAAAGGTCCATCGCGATAGCTTCGGTGAGGGGCTCAAACCCGGACGCCCGCATAAACACCAGCGCCTCCGCGTAATCAAAGTCCACCCCCGGAAATGCGTAGCTGGGCGCATACCCGTTGCACGTGACAACCTGACATCCCGACTCCCGAAGGTAGCTCAGCCCTGCATCCATCAGCTTGCGGCCGATCCTCCGCCGCCGCTGTTCGGCTGCCACAAAAAACACCGTTATCCAACCTTGCTTGGGGTCGGTAGGTTGAATTCCCAATGGCACGCGCCTCACCATCGCTTGTAGGAAACCGACCTGCTCCCCATCCAACTCCGCAACAAGCGCGCCATCAGGGCGAAAGTTCGGATCAAGCAGAATCATCCTCCAAAATCGTTTTACTGACGTCCTATCTTTGGGCAGGCATGCATTCCAAAGCGAAACGATCGGATCCAGATCTCCTGGTTGAAATGGCCGAAGCCGAACCTGGCCAAAATGGGAACTACTCATGGATGAACAACCCTTAAGCATTCTGGCATTAGGCGCCCACGCCGCCGACCAGGAACTTGCGGCAGGAATGCTCTTGGCTAAATACGCAACTGCCGGCCACCGAGTGACCATCGTAAGTCTCACCGCCGGTGAAAAGGGGCATCTTATTAACACCGCAGATGCCTACCGAGAGCAAAAGATTTTGGAAGCGGAAGCGTGCGGCAAAATTCTTGGCGTCGAAACAAGGGTGCTCGACTACAAGGACGCGGAAATTCTTGTCGACGACGAGGTGGTGTTCGAGGTGTGCGACATCATCCGTGAGCTCAAGCCCGACGTTTTGATCACTCATTGGCAGAATTCCATTCATATGGACCATCGGAACACACACCGGATCGCCCTTGATGCCCGGTTCTATGCCGGTCTCAAACGCGTCGACCGCGCCCGCCCATCTCACTGGGTCGACCAGGTCTACTTCTCCGAAAACTGGGAAGACATGGATGGCTTCGAGCCCGATGTGTACGTCGATACGAGCGACACTTTCGATCAATATTGCGATGCTCTTTCCCAATTCGAACTCTGGAACGGAGGCACCGGCTGGCCCTATGCCGACTACTATAAGAGCCTCGCCCGAATGCGAGCCTGCATTGGATTCGCGATGCGTGCCCGATACGCCGTAACACTCTCAAGGCCCAAAGAGGAAAAAGTCGTGAGAACGTCGGGACTGCCCTAACCGCACCTGCTCTATAGCAGATCGCCTAACTCGCCGAGCCAGGGTTCGTAGTTTCGCCACTTCTCGACCGAGGTTTTGTAGATGGGTTGGCGGACTTGCCACATGCTCGGCGTGGAGACTTGCCGGTCGTCCTTGTAGAACTCCATGCATGAATCGTTCCATTCGAGGCCGCAAAAGTCGATGATCTGCCTGGTCCATGTTTCCTGTTCAGCGATCAGGTCTTCATAGTTGATCTCGAGCAAGTTTTCACGAGGTATGACTGCCCGCCAGAGCTTCATGATTTCTTCGTATTCGCGGTAAGCGGAAACGATATTGCGCTTGTTGTGGGCGAATTCGGGCGGCTTCGCCAAGTCCGTCATGTAGATCGAAAGCGCGGTATCGACGGGATTGCGCCGAATGTGGAGGATTGGCGAATTCGGGAAGGCAAGATGGAGGATCCCTGCACAGTAGAAGTTCATCGGCATCTTGTCCGTGATCCGAGGAGAATTCGGCTGCAGGCTGCGAAGAACTCGAATGTATCGTTCCCTGGCTTCCTCGAACTTCCTTGAATCCAGGGTTTGCGCTTCGAGATCGACAATCGCAGGCAGCTCGGTAGTCCAAAAGCGCTGCTCGCCGGCGCCGCCAACGTCGGGATGGCTGGCCACGATCTGCTCGAGGAGAGTGGTGCCGGATCGAATCATTCCGATGATGAAGATCGGAACGTTGGAGGAGGAGGACAGCTTCCTACGGCTTGCCAAGAACTCCTTCGTGAACATCGATTCTGTCTTCTTGCGGTGCAAGATCGCTTGATTCAGATCAAAGCTCTTCCCTTCAAGATAGATCCGATACTTCAGGCGGTTTGCCGCATCGTAGTGCGTCATCGCTTCCTCGTACCGATGCAGATCATCGGCAGCCTTTCCGAGGGCATAGTGGAGCGCCACCACCTCTTTCGGCGGCAGCGAATCTTGAGCGACTAACGCCTGCATCCTGGCAATCAATTCCGAATCTGCTTCGGTCGTCTTCTTGCCCTTAATCAAGCCAAAGTAGGCGATGCCTTGGACCGGTCTCTGCTGGATCGATTGTCGAAACAGTTCGGCAGCATCCGAAAACCGGCCGTCCTCATTGAGCCACAAGGCTGCTGCCAAAACGATGTTTGGGTCGATCGAAATCGCCTGTTTCAGGTGCGTTTCCGCTCGCTCAAGTTCGCGAACTCCTCGGAGAGCCTGGGCAAAGACGAGATGGATTTGAGCGGAGTTCGGAAGCATTCGAAGCGCCCTTTCGCAAAGTTCTATTGCCTGCGTAAAGTTGCCGTGGCCGATCAGAAGGCGGCCCCAATAAGCGTAGCCTTCCTCATTTGTCGGCGCGGCATCGATTGCCTTTTGATAGGCAGTTCCAGCCTCTGAATCGCGACCCAAAACCTCGTACAACGAGCCCAATTTGCGATGCAACGACGGGTTTCGAGGCTGCGCCCGAATTGCGGCCAACAGGCATTCTTCGGCTTGGCTGTAATCTTTAACGTTGAAGTAATCGAGGGCCAAGCTGCCAAGGACTTCAGAGTTGTCCGGCCACAGAGACCTTGACCGCTCTCCGACCTGAATCGCTTCAAGCGGCTTGCCCAGTGCGCGTAGCGCAATCGGCAGCCAAAGAAGGGCGATGTAGTCGTCCGGAGAGAGTGTCAGAGCCTTGTTCAGCCACTCTTCTGCCTGAACATGATTGCCCTTGCGAATCGCGACAAGTCCGGTTAACAGGGTTGCCGGTGGATTCGCAGGCGCCTCCAAAAGGATTTCGGAACACAGTTTCTCAACTCGCGCCAAGTCGCCGCGTTTGAACGCAAGTTCGGCTTCCTGGATAAGCGCGAGACTCATGCTTTACTTATAGCGCAGGTTGGCAGTGCGTTGTGCTACAGGAGGCAGCGCGGGAAGATCAGTTGTTGGACGGTCCAGATAGAAGTAAGCGACTGACGAATAGTCGTCTCTCCGATAGAAGTTGACCCAAGCGTCCAACGGGAACTTGGGGTCGGCCAGCTTGGGATAATTCTTAACGTCTAGCAGTCGAATCAGTCCGGGGTCTGCCGCTGCCGAAACGAGAGTCAGTTCGGCGCCGGCGGCGACCATCTTCCTGACGTTCTCCGTCCCATCGCCGCCGATATCTTGAATCAGGACCCGGCAATCGGTTTGGAAGTAGATCGGATCGGGAATATGAAACCGGTAGAAAGCCCAGCAATGGCTTTTGTTGTCAGAGACAGTACAACCTTGGTAGAGGTTGGAAAACGGCCCCATTCCCCATCCCGTCCCAATGTAGTCCTCCGTTCCCGTTCCTGAAATCGTAGGCAAGGACTGGTCGCCGTCCAAATACATTTTGATCTCGCCCTCGCCCCACCCGGCATCTCCGTATTGGGGATGCCCTTGCACACCGATCGTTGCTCCTAAATATCGCCCTTTACCCTTGATCTTCGGAAGCAACTCATAGTCCCTCCCCAATTTCGTATTAGGATCTCGCCTCCAAAACGCATGAAAATAGGCGGCGTTAGCGTCCTGTTTCTTCTCTTTGGTCAAGTCGATGTCGTAGAAAATCAGCCCGACGTCTTCCTTCGACTGGTTCCTTAGAACCACACGAGCACCAGTCCGAAATGGCATTGGGATATAGCAGTTGAGAGAGCGGCCCTCCGGATTGGAAAAGAGCGCACTTTGAAATGTCGTGGGTTGCGCCAGTCCCTGAGCGAAGAAGTCTCCCATCGGCGCCGAAACGGCGGGCTTTGCCGAATGGTCCCAGTAGATGTCGATGACCAGCGACCTCAGCATTTTCTGAGTCCATGGGCGGAACGTGAACCACATCCGCCGGATGGTCCCGCAACCGTTGAAGTTCAGGATCTCCTTGGAAGTTCCTCCTGAAATCGGCTCCCAAGCGTTGCCCTTGGCGCCCTTATTCGTTGCTGCCGCTTTGCCCTTCGCACCGGTCGGGTTCTCGAAGCTGACCCAACGCGATTGGACGTTTTGGGGAAGATGGGAGATATCTTGCACCGCTGAGGGCTTGTGTACCCCCCCGGCAACTAGCAGCCAAAGAACGAGGGCAGTTTTCATGATAAACCTGAAGGAAGGCAATGCGCTTGGTTTCTTTCGCGAATCGTGATAAGATACCGCATCTTGCTCTATAGCAATTCGGCAAACCCCAACCGCAAGAACATGAATTCGAGATGAACGCAAAACAATCGGTATCGGTCCCTGTTATCGTCGGCGCCCTTCTCGTAGCTTTGGCGATTGCCTGTTTTTTGGGATTCAAAGCCATGTCTCCTCCGGCACGTCAAGCGCCATCCGCCCCCGAAATGTACGACGCCGTTGGAAAAATGGCGATCAAGGTCGGCGGCGACTATTCAAAACTGTCACCGGCCGACAAGAACTATTTAGAGCTCATGTCTCACGGTCATGGGCAAAAACTTCTCGAAAATGAATACGCACGAGTTACTGCATCCCGAGGTAAATAATTTGAAATCCTTATCTTCCAGACCATCGTCGAAGGGCTTTACGCTCATCGAACTCCTCGTTGTCATTGCGATCATTGCAATCCTCGCCGCTATCCTCTTCCCTGTATTTGCGCAAGCAAAGGAGGCCGCCAAGAAGACCTCATGCCTTTCGAATGTCAAGCAGTACGGCCTCGCCCTTAACATGTACGCGAATGATTTCGACGATTGCTATCCCGAGCCGTACGTAGCCCCGCCGTATTACTATGCAGCGGTTTGGCCAAACACTTACACCTGGCAAACTGAAATCCAACCGTATATCAAGAGCAAGCAGATGACGAAGTGTCCGGACAACGTCTACGCGATCGGTGGAAATCTATCGCTCGAACCGAGTGCATTTGTTTCGTATTGTTTGATGGACGATCCGTGGGATGCTGAACCATACACTTGGCCTCCGCTCCAAAATAGAAGCAGCAGCGTGATCGATCAGCCGGCAAGTCTCGCCCAGGTCGGCGAATGCCGATATGGCTACATCGACATGAGCTTTGGAGTCAACGGGAATGTCACTTCAACCTACAACAGCCTCAATTACACGCCGGAGGGCTCGTTGGGGTGGGTGCCCGATCCAACCGGTACCGGCGGAACAATTGGTTCGGTCCAGATCCACTCGGCCGGCACCACTAACTACGCCTTCTTTGACGGACATGCGAAATCTTACAAGTTGAACGGCGCTTTCTCAATGAACCAAGGCTATGGATTGTTCTTCCCAACCTCGGTTGAAACTCCCGCCCAAGCCGCACAGAATGCGGCGGTTAATGTAGCGGAGATCCACATCCGCAAGGAATACGCGGCAGCTGGTCTCTAGGACCTCACTCGTAGGCGACGCCTCTAACTCAAGAGGCGTCGCTTGACGCAATTCGTCGTCTAACTATAGACCAGGTAAAATGCCAAAAGAAATTCCAGCCCGCAGCACCACGAAACACAGCGCGGTTGCTCAATCGCTTCGCGAAGAGATTCAGAAAGGAGCTTGGGCGCCAGGTGATCGGATACCTTCCGAGAAAGACATCGCGGGAAAGTTCGGCGTTGCCTATATGACGGCCCGACAGGCAGTGAGTTCGTTGGTTGCCGAAGGAATCCTCGAGCGAATCTCCAGAAAGGGCACCTTTCTTGTCGGAGCTTCCCGGCCCTTAACCCGGACGGATCGTGAGCAGTTTGTACTTCTCGTAGAAGGTGGAAAGACCTCGCTAGATCCCTTCTACCTGCCACCCATCGTCGAGGCTTTCGAGCACGAAATAAACGGCAGCGGCTATGAGATTTCGGTCTTTGGATACTCGATGGACATCCTCGATCGATTCGTCACCAAAGACGTTCTCGTCTGCTGCATCCTATTGAGCGAGCACGACGCCGTCTTCGCTCAACTTCTGCGGGAGAGGGGCCACAAAGTCTTCGCCATCAACCGCTGCAAATATGGCGGATTCGTGGCGGCCGACAACGTCGGTGGCGCAAGCATCGCGGTCGATCATCTGGTTTCTTTGGGCCACCGGCGAATTGGATTCGTTAGGGGATTGCCGGGAAATCTCGATGCCGGCGAACGGCGACGCGGATACATTTTGGGGATGTTCAAGCATGGCCTGAGCGCGGGGCCAGAAGAAGGTAACCACTTCATTGAGGAGTGTGGCCACCGTTCGGCGATAAAGATGCTCAAAAGCGAGGATCGACCGACCGCGATCTTCTGTGCCAGCGATCTGTCCGCAATTGGCGCCATGAAAGCAATTGCAGAGGCGGGCATGTCGGTTCCGGATGATATTTCGGTAGTCGGGTTTGGAGACTTCCCGCTTGCGAAATTCCTCCACCCTGGACTCACCTCCATTCGACTGCCACTGGCTGAACTTGGATCTACCGCAGCCCGAAAAATGCTCCTGCTCGCTGAAGGTAAGCCCGCGGACGATGTCCTTATCGCCTGTGAACTGGTACTTCGAGATACGACTGGGCCTGCCGCCAAGTCGCTTATTAAAGCAAGCGTCGGCTAACCTAAATTATTCTTTGTTCCCCCATAGGGCCGAGGCGTGCCTCGCTTTCTAGGTGCACATATCAATGTCCGACTCACCAAAAGAAGTCGCCGCAACAAATGTTCTACGCCGCCTCGTCGGCGCCCATTCTGAGCGAATCTCTCTGCTCGCAAAGGAAAGTGCTTCCGGCTCGGATTTCTTCGAGGTTTCCGCACGGGGTGGGGATGTGGTCGTCGCCGGTTCCTCTGCCACTGCGCTCTGCCGAGGGGCATATCATTACCTCAAGGAGGCTTGCCATGTTCAAGTTTCCTGGTCGAGTGGCACGATTCAACTGCCGGAGAGATTCCCAGACTTCACATGCCAAACAGTCACTTGTCCGAACCAACTTCGTTACTACCTGAGCGTTTGCACGTTCGGCTACTCGACCGTTTGGTGGGACTGGGCCCGGTGGGAACGCGAAATCGATTGGATGGCCATTCACGGCATTAATATGCCGCTTGCCTTAGTGGGCCAGGAGTTCGTTTGGCAGCGAGTCTTTCGAGATCTGGGACTCACCGATGCTGAGATCGAGGGCCACTTCACTGGCCCTGCCTTCTTACCGTGGCACCGGCTCGGAAATATCAACGGACATATGGGGCCCTTAACTCAATCGTGGATCGATTCTCAAGCCGGACTCCAACGAAAGATCCTGGACCGCGAACGAGAACTTGGCATGATGCCGGTGACACCTGGGTTTTCTGGTTTCGTGCCGGCTGCATTCAAGCGAGTTCATCCCGAAGTCGAACTTCATAGCGCGGAACCGTGGGCGGGCTTCCCGCCAACGACTTACGTCGACCCGCGCAGCGACTTGTTCGTCGAAATCGGAAGCCGCTATGTCAAGGCGTATCGCGAAACCTTTGGCCCCGTCCACCACTACCTGTGCGAGACCTTCGCCGAGCAAGTCCCCCAAATTGAACCGAACGGTGAACTCGATTACCTTAGGGCTCTCGGCAAAGCGACTTGGAATTCTCTGGCCGACGCCGACCCCGAAGCTCACTGGGTCATCCAGGGATGGCCCTTCTTCTTTGCTGCCGATTTCTGGACCCCTGAACGCGGCGCTGCTCTCTTCGATTCGGTTTCCTCGGACCGGCTGATCGTCTTGGACCAGATCACGGAAACATACGAGATCTGGCGGAATCAACCTACGGTAAGGGAAAAGGGCTGGATTCACTCCGTTGTCCACAACTATGGCCAAACCACCCATCTCCATGGCGACCTCTCGGCATTCGCCAATCGAGCCTGGACAGCCATGAACGATCCTGACCGAGGCAACCTACTTGGAATGGGCTTCGTGCCGGAGGGCATCGATCAGAATCCCGTCGTTTACGAACTCCTGTGCGACGTCATGTGGAGCTCCGACCGGTTCGACGTTTCCAACTGGATCGGCAGGTACTTAAATTCCCGATACGGCGCCGCGCCTTCGGCTGCGCTCACCGCATGGGAAAAGCTTCTAGATTCGACCTATGGTGTCGAGGGCGCCCATACGCTGCGATATTGCTGGCGCTTTCGGCCTATTGAGCAGCCGATCGTCCAGTGGCAAAATGTGCCCCTTGTGCTTGCTGCCGGCGATCATCTCATGGGCACGGCGTCTGAAATCGGGAAAAGCAGAGGCTATCAGAGGGACCTAGTCGATGTAACGAAGACATGGCTGGGTGGTCTAGCAGATCTTGTTCTCGACTCCGCCCTTGCTGCTCGGCGTGGGAATACTGAGGAATATCGGAGTCATCGCGATCTGTTTTTTCAGATTCTCTTGGACCTAGACCGATTGCTCGCCACCTTGCCCGAGCACCGGTTGTCGACGTGGATCGCCTCCGCACGTGCTTTGGCTTCCGACGCGGATGCCGCCGACCAACTGGAGATCAACGCACGGATTCAGATTACGTCTTGGGGTGGGCCTTTTCTGTTCGATTACGCAATTAAGGAGTGGGCAGGCCTGATCAAGGAATTTCAACTCGAGCGCTGGCGAATCTACTTCGATTGCCTTGATCGGCTTGATAGGGGCGAGAAGATCTCGATGCCCGATTTCGGAGCGTGGGAGTTCCAATGGGCGTCTACAGTTCGACCAGAGCCCAAGCAGGAGTTAGAGGACCCGGTAAAAGTGGCCCAGGACTTAACCGATCGCTATGGCAAGTATGTCGCACCGTTTGTTGAAAAAAGCCGCGTCGAGACCTCGCATGATCGCGGCCTCATGCACGCTACAGAGTACGATTCAGAGTCTCCTCACATGAGTCTGCTCCTCGACCTTAAAAAAACCGAGTTGATCCAGGGCGCAGTCATTTTCCCCCTCTTTGGCCAGGGCCTCAAGGGCCGATATTTCCTATCTCTATCGAGCGATGGTGAGACTTGGAACCCTATTCCCGGCGACGGCGCCAGCTCCGTCCGTGGCGACAGATGGAGTTTCGACCCCATGGAAGCCAGATTCCTTCGATTCCACATCGAACGCGAATTCGGAGAGGCGAATCACCTATTTCAGGTCTTCACATTCAAATAAGGATCTTAACCTAATCCGATAGGGGTCGTCTCGGTGGCGACGTCCGGGCACTTCCGAACACGTCCTTCGCTGACGCGCAACGACCCTATTCGGCTTCGAATACCATAGACCATTACGTCGCCACCGAGACGACGGCTACGGATGCTCATGGTGAACTCAGTGGAGCTGCATGACCAGAGGCGGCTGAGGTTGCGTACTGCTACCCCTTCAATCCCGTTAGGGTAATCCCCTGAATCAGCAGCTTCTGGGTGAAGAAGAACACGACCACGACAGGCAGGACGACGATCGTCGTTGCTGCCATCAGGAGATTCCACTCGCTGCCGCCGTTTTGGCTTTGGTAGAACTGCAGGCCAAGCGAGAGCGTGAACGTCTTCTGCTGGATCAAGTAGATGAGGGGGCCGAGGAAATCGGTCCAGGTTCCTAGGAAGCTAAACAGGGCGACAACCCCCAAAGCAGGTTTCGCGAGGGGAACGATGATCGTGCTGAAGATTTGCCATTCGGTAGCGCCGTCGATCGTGGCCGCTTCCGAGAGTTCGAACGGAATATGTCGAAAGAACTGGCGAAGGAGGAAGATATTAAACGCGCTTCCAAAGAACGCGGGAACCCATAGCGGTCGCAACGAACCCACCCAGCCGATCTCCCGGAAAAGCGCATACAGCGGCACCATCAGCACAGGGAAAGGGACCATCATCGTCGCCAACGTCACAAAGAAGAACGCCTCTCTTCCCCTCCACCGAAGTCGCGCAAAACCGTACGCAGCGAGCGCATTAGAGAACACGGTTCCCACAACGACCAGCCAGCAGAGCAACATGGTATTTCGCGTGTAATAGAGAAATGGGATGTATCCAAGGCGATCGGAGTCGTAGACAAACGCCTTGTAAAAATTCCCCCATTGCGGATGTTTGGGAAACCAAACCGGAGGCTGGGCCATCGTGTCAGGCAACGGTTTGATCGCGGTGGTGAAAAGCCAAAACAGAGGAATCAGAAAGACGACCGACAGCAGGATCAAGGCCACATGCGTCAGCGCAACCTTAGTGGCTCTCGCCCTTCCCGTCGTAATCGCCATTAGCCTCCTCCGTAGTACACATGCTTCTCGGAGAGGCTGCGGCTAATCTGGGTGAGAACGAGAATGATAATGAACATAACCCACCCCATTGCGCATGCATAGCCCATGTTGTGGAACTTGAAGGCGTTGTCGTAGAGGTACGCCGTGTAGAAGTAGGTCGAATTCGCCGGTTCACCGCCTGGGAACATCACAAACGGCACGGTGAAGACTTGGAGCGCGCCGACGATTCCCATAATCGTGTTGAACAGGATGACCGGAGAGATCATCGGCAGCGTCACCGCCTTCGTCTTCGCCCACGCCCTTGCCCCATCGATCTCCGCCGCTTCGTAAAGCGACTCAGGCACCTCTTGGAGCGAAGCGAGGTAGATGATCATCGTGTTCCCCACTCCCCACAAGCTCAAGATAATGATCGTAAACTTGGTCCAAGCCGGATCGGCCAGCCAAGCCGGGCCATGCACTCCCGTCAGCTTCAACAGGTTGTTGACCACCCCGTTATCGGCATCGAATACCCAAAGGAACAGCACCGCCGTCGCGACCAATGGCAACAGCGAGGGCAGGTAGAAGATCGTGCGATAGACCGCCTGCCCGCGAACCTTGGCATTGAGGAGCATGGCGAGCGCCAGCGCCAAGATCAAGCTGATCGGCAAGAAGAAGGCCGCAAAGTAAGCGGTGTTGTAAAGGCTCGTCCAGAAGACCTTGTCGTGGAACAGTATTTTGAAATTATCCAGTCCCGTCCAGATCGGCTTGCGCAGCACCGAGTAGTCGCAAAACGCATAGTAGAGCGACGCTAGGAGGGGATAGAGTACAAACAGCAGGAAACCGAACATCCATGGCGACGTAAACAGGTATCCGTCGCGTTCTTCCTTCTGGGTCCTCGTCACTGCGCCATGCCCTCGCGCAACTTCATGATCCAGCGATAGTGATCCAGCTTCTCCTGAATTCTAACTTGCACCTCGTCGAGTGCCTGCTTAGGTTCTTCCTGCAGAAGCGTGATCTCGTCGAACGCCTCGTTCAAGGCGGCAGTGTATTCATTGATAATGCCGATCATCGGGGGAATCCGGCTCGCCTTCCCCTTCGGCAGATCTGTAAAGAGACGGATGAACGGATTGGGATGGTTCTTCAGGAACGCTTCGCTGACCTTGGCAAGGGGTGACTGCTTTCGTTGACCCATGCAGAGGAGTTCCATGTTCTCTTGGCGTTGCAGGAACGCGATAAAATCGAACGCCTCCTTTGGATGCTTGGCGCCAACTGGAATCGTAACGTTGTCCGAATCGGCCAGGGTCATGTCCGCTAGGTCGGGGCGGTTCTTGGGATGCGGCATCGGCGCTGCCGCCCACTGGAGCGACGGATTGTACTTCGAGATGAAGTTGTACATCCATACGCCTTGGAACTGCATCGCCTCCTTTCCCGAGATAAAACCGTTTGTCGGCGAGGCAAAAACAAATCCGCTCTTGAACGAGTTGATCTGGGAAGGGCCGTACTTGTGGGAATACGAAGCCACCCACTTGTACCCTTCGACATTTTCGGGGCTGTTGCACGTGATCTTGTCACTTCCGTTCCATAAGTCGCCGCCGAAAAAGTAACCCCAGCCCCAATTCCACCATCCGGGATCCGACGGGATAAAGCCGAACTGAGTATATCGGCCATCCTTTCCCTTTTTCGTGAGCTTGTCTGCCATCGCGTCCATCTCGTCGAACGTCTTGGGGGGCTTAGCCGGATCGAGGCCGGCGGCTTTGAACTCCGTGCAGTTGTAGTGGAGCGCGTTGGAGTCTGGCGTGGTGGGAAGCGCGAAGACGTGGCCCCGGTAGAACATCTGCTTCCAGTAGATCGGAACGTAGTCCGCCTCTTTGATTCCGTACTGCTTGCAATAGTTGTCGAGGGGAACGATCGCATCGTTATCGGCGAATGCAGCGAGCGCCAAAGTCGAGAGACCGGCAATGTCGGGCGGCATCTTGCCGGATATCGCCACAATCGTCTTGTCCTCGATCCCGCTTACCGGCATGAAATCGACGAAGATATGCTTTTTCGCCCCTTCGGTGGCGTTGTACTTGTCCACTACCGCCTTCATCGCGTCCCGCTCAAACGCGGTCCACTTCTCCCAGTAGGTGACGTGCACGACGTTTCCGTACGCCTCGGGCACCATGATCAGTTCGGACCAAACGATCGCAATCACCGTTGCCGCCAAGGTCGCCAAAGCCGCAATTAAAGTTCTCGGATTCATGGGTCGCTCGGCATGACTTTAGGGGCGCTCATCGTAGGGTTACCGAGCGTTCTATAGAGTAGCACGACGCGATCACAAGTGGGGAATAAATCCAATTGCCATCCAGGTTTTGGTCTAGCCTCCTCCAATGTAGCCGCCGGATGCGTTGTGCCGGCGATCGGGGCTCTGGCTAAACATTATTTGTGCTCAAGCCGCTGTCGGGGCACGCGGGCAAAACACATCCCGCGGCTACAGATCAGGCGGCATTAGAAAAAACCTGGACTACGCGGTAGTCTTTTGGGATGGCAGCAGTCCGATACTTCGTGTCCGATCCGGCAAAGTCGATTGCGTTCTATGAGTGCCTCGGGTTCGAAGTCGAGGAGTCATGGGGACCTGCGTTCGCGATCCTCGCCAGAGGCGATCTCCGCCTCTGGATCAGCGGACCGGGAACGAGCGCAGCTCAGCAAATGCCCGATGGCCGAAAACCGGAGCCGGGTGGCTGGAACCGTATCGTGGTGGTCGTCGAAGACCTCCCGAGTTTGGTACAGGCACTCCGAAACGGAGGCGCCAAGTTCCGAAACACGATCGTTACCGGTCCTGGCGGCTCACAAATCGTCCTCGACGATCCGGACGCCAATCCAATCGAATTGTTCGAGCCGCGCCTATAATGATTTTGAGGATAGAACTGACTGATATGATTCACACATTCACTACGACAAGCGATGTCAGTCCAAACCACCAGTTGGTAATCGATCTTCCTGCAGAAGTGCCAGTTGGGCCAGTACGCGTTACGATAACTCTTGAAAGCCCAAGTGAGGCGTCCATACGAACGTTGGGAGATTTGATGGCCAGCCAAGTCCCAGGAATGTATACGGATCGAACCGACCTTCCGACAACCGAAGAGGAGTTTCGAGAATGGAGGGCCAAGGCATGGGCAGGACCTGAGGAGTGAACTTTCTCGATTCTGATGTCCTTATTGACATTCAGCGCTTGACGCCCGACGCCTGCTTAGGCAGTTTTCGGTGGACTGGCTTACTGAGGCCGATAGCCAGTTGGCACTTGAACTCGTATCTCGGCACCGGCTGTCAACTGGCCTTGGATTTGCTGACTTCCATATTGCCGCCCAAGCACTGAATCGTCACGCTACCCTATTCACCTTCAACCTTAGGCACTTTACGGCGATCACGGATTTGGACGCAAGGGCGCCGTATCTACGTTAAGTGATTCAGAGTCGAGGATAAGTTTTCAATGCACTGATTCGACGGTTGTCACCTCGGAGACTCCAACGTGTGCCCCCTCCCGGTCTGACCAAAACCCGACTCCGAGGAGAGAGATGATCGGACCGGTCATGAAGGTGGTAATGAGGGCCATTAGCACTAGCATGGCGAAAATCTTCGGGGAGAGGACTCCCAAGTCAAGACCAAGGTTCAGGGCGATCAGTTCGATCAGACCTCGGGTGTTCATCAGGGCCCCGATGGCAGTCGAATCTCGCCAACTCATGCCGCTTGCGCGGGCTGCGAGCGTCGAACCGCCGAACTTCCCGGCCATCGCCAAGGTCAAGAGCATGAGGCAGATGAGCCAGTCGGCCGGACCGCTAAGCAGGCCGATCTGGGTACGGAGACCGGTGAACGCGAAGAAGATTGGAACGAGGAAGAGCGTGCTGAAATACTCGATCCTCTGGCGGAGGAAATTGCGGAACGCGGGATGCTTCGGCATCGCCACACCGGCAAGAAATGCCCCGAAAAGGGCATGAATTCCGATCGATTCGGTGGCAAGACCGCATGCGAATACGCAAACGAAAACGCCAACCGTAAGCGATTTTCCAGGACTTCCGGGATCTGGACTGCGATTGACATACCGCTCCAAAAGGGGCCGCATTCCGAAGGCAACGGCAAGTACGACAAGCACCGACAAGAACACGGTAACGAAACAGCCGGCCAAACTCTGGGCTCGGGCCAAAGCGACGATAAACGCAAGGGCGATCCATGCGGTGATGTCGTCTACCGCGGCACACGTTATTCCCACGCTTCCAATCTCGGTTCCCGTCAGCCCGCGTTCCTGGATGATCCGCGCAAGCACGGGGAAGGCGGTGATGCTCATCGAGATGCCCATGAAGAGGGCAAAGGCCAGAAAGCTTGAATTGGAACCGGAGTACCGACCATAGAGCCAAAGTGCCGAAACGAGTCCAAGACTGAATGGCAAAACGATGCTGGCATGACTGACAAGTACCGCCGAACGAGCCTTGTTTCGGAGCATTCGAACGTCCAGTTCCATACCCACAACGAACATAAACAGCAAGATTCCGACTTGGCTGAGAATGGAAAGTGAGCCCAAGCTGGCTGCCGGAAACAGGAATCTGCTAACGCTCGGGAGTAGCGTCCCGAGCAAAGACGGCCCGAGTGCAATTCCTACTGCCATCTCACCGATTACCGCCGGCTGCCCAAATCGAGTGAAGAGTGCCCCAACGCACCGCGCTGCAATCACGATCACGAGAACTTGAAGCAAAGCTTGGCCGAGAGGAGTGTGGAAGTTGGCGAGCACTCCGGCAAGCGGGCCCGAATCCCCGGCAGATGGGACAACCGGTGAAGCCGGGCCGAAGTGCACTACCGCCGCAACCACCGCCGTAAACAGCGCGATGCTCAGCCCGTAGTAGCCCAAGAGCCTGTTCTTCATGGCCCGGACATTGTAACCGAAACAAGCTTCTATGCCAACTCGGACAAACGGTCGAGTCGGTCGTAGAATAGTCGTCGTGGACCGACGCAGCCATCCCAGATACCGAATAGCCCTGTTAATGGAGCGAATCGTGGGGTTCAACCACGAGGTATTGACGGGTATTCGGGATTACGCAACGCCCGATCGAGGTTGGATTTGCCACTTCATCGACCCGAGTCCAGAGTTGCTGCCACTTGTTAGCCAATGGGAACCCGATGGCCTCATCGCGTTTCTTGGCGACAACAAGATCGCTGCGAAAGTGCTGGAGATGGGCCGCCCGTTTGTCGATGTGGCGGCATGGGTCAGCAATCCGACTTGGCCGCAAGTCGGATTTGACGATTGCGCGATCGGTCGAGTAGCCGCCGAGTACTACTTGAATTTGGGCTATGGACAGTTTGCCTTCATCGGCAATCCCACTCTCGCCTACTCCCGAGCCCGTCAAGCGGGCTACGTTGAAGTCCTCCGTGAAAACGGCTACTCCGTCTCGACCTTTGCGGCGGATCCCAAACGGTTTCCGCCGGCCCGGGGATGGACGATGGGGGGCGTGGACGGCGAACTCGTTTCGTGGCTTACGTCGCATACAAAACCCCTCGCCGTATTTGCCGAAAATGATGAGCGTGCCCTGCTGGTGAGCGAAGCATGCAGGGTTGGCGAGCTTCGCGTACCCGGCGAAGTCGCGATACTCGGCGTCGACGACGATCCGTACCTTTGCGGGCTTGGCTATCCGCCGATTTCGAGTATTGGCACTCCTGCTCGCCGGCTTGGCCAGTTAGCGGCGGAGAGGCTCGATCAATTGATTCGGAGTACCGCTGCCGGCATTCAGAAGACGGTTCTGCCGCCGACATGCGTCATGGAGCGCCATTCGACGAGCAGCGTCGCCTACGGAAACCCAGATGTTTCCGCGGCGATGAAGTTCATTAGGGAACATGCGACTTCAGGCGCCCAGGTCGACGATGTTGCATCCGCGGCTGGAATAGGCAGGCGAACCTTGGAACGCCTCTTCGAGGCCGAAGTCGGCCGCACTATTCTTGGCGAGTTGAACCGGGTAAGGATGGATCACGCCCGATCCCTTCTCGCAACCTCGACCGATCCAATCAAAGCGGTCGCCCTGGAAAGTGGATTTCAAAGCCAAACATGGCTTGCCGCTTCCCACCGAAAGATGTACGGAATCACCCCGCACCAATATCGGCAATCGGTGCAGGGTAAGACCTGAGCGGTTAGTATTGGGGTGATGTGTAGGTCGACCTTAGCCAGTAGGCCGGCAGAGGGTTTCCGGACGGGGTGTTATAGGAACGGATTTTCCATGTGTACCATCCCGCACTGGATGCCGTCGCTCCCAGGGTCGCGCCTTGTGTGGTCGACGACGTGTATGTCTTCGTACCGACGATCCCGCCTGAAGGGTTGTCGAGTTCTAGGTAGATGTTGGTGCTGCTCGTCCATGAGGTGGTGTCGTAGTAAAGCGCGCCAGAGATCGCCTTACCGCTGGCGACATTGATCCGGCCCACTGTAACGAGCGTGGTGTTGTCGGCAGGTTTGATGTCGAGGTCGGATGCACCGGCGTACTCCTGCGTGGTGCTGCTAACCGGCGCTGTGAATGTGTTGCTGATTCCAGCCGGAGCGTAGCAGCAGTAACCCATTCCGTTCGTGGCAACCGGCAAGTCCAACGAGGCATTCCCCGAGCCGTCGGTGTAAATATCGGGACAGTGGCCCGTGTAGTCGTGAAGATGAACGTTTGCGCCGAATCCGGTGGCACAGGTCAGTTTGTAGTCATAGCCCGTGTTGTTATTGAGACCAACCAACAGGTGCTGTCCGCCAAGACGCTCATACACGAACACGAGGTTGTTCTCGTATCGCTGCTGGGTCGTGCCGCTGGCTAACGTCTCGTGGATCCATACCAGATTGTTGATCGTCGACTGCATCCCGTAGCAGCCGGCGTCGGTGCTGTAATCCTTATAGAACACGCAAGGATAGCCCTCCGAAGTAAGGATGTACGCATAGGCAAGAGCCTTGTTTTGCACGATCGGCTCGGACCGGTCGGTGTCGTGATTCTCGACAAACGTAACCGCGTGCATCGGATCGACACCGGCGAGCCCGGCATGGTCCAACGTCGCCATGTTGAACGAGCTCGGATTGTTGCACATGTTCTTCAGCAAACCGTCCCGAAGTGGGTAATCGAAAGCGCTCGCTCGTCCGCCCATCATCGTTGAGACCCAATACGTGACGTCGCTGAGGTTCGAGTCGTAATATTCGCCGACCGCGAACTTGCCTGCCATCGTCCCGTAATTGAGGAACGGATTCAGCCAGTTCGTTGAGATGCCCGGCACGTCGTCGAGGCGGTAACCCTGAAGGTCCAAAGCCTTTGTGAGCCAGTCCCCCGCGCTGTTCAAACCATTGGATATCGAACCTGACGGTATGGCGTTGATCGGCGCGAGGTCCCGTCCAAATGCGTTGAAATTCTCACCACTTCCGTCTGGGACGTTGGGATCTTGGGGCACGTTCGGATGGAATGAAGTTGCGATTTTTCCGAATCGGCCCTGACCGGCGACACCGTAGGCGTTTACATAGGAATAGATCCAATTGCCGGAATCGCCGTCTCGGTGGTTGTCGACGATGTCGCAATAGATCTCAATGCTATTGGCACGAAGCATGGCGCAGCATCGCTCCAACTGCTCTCGTGTGCCGTACCGAGTCGTAGTCGTCCCCATCTGGTTCTTCGAACCGATATCGTAATCATCGAACGGATCGTAGCCGTCGGAATAGCCACCGGATGCGCCCTTGAGTACTGGTGGAATCCAGATGCCGGAAAAGCCGGCGAGTTTGAGGGCATTTGCTTGGGCAGAAAGGTGGTCCCACCACCAAGGTGCTGTAGAATTGCCGGCTGCAGGGGATGGAACGTCCCAGTAGAAGCCCTGCATCATAACGTTGGCAAATGAGGCTTGGCAAAAGGCCAAAGTCGCGGTAGCAACTAGCGTTCGTAAGAGCGGAGACGTGCGCCTTGCTTTGAAGGCGCCGTCCTTACGCTCGATCAGTCGTTGATCGATCATCTTCTCTCCTTCCGGCCATCATTGGGCGGACGGTATACGATAACAACTTCGCCTCGCATTACTTTCCAGTTTTATACTGAATGCGACAGAAGTTTATTCTGTTTACGAAATTCATTAGTTGCAGGAGCTCCCGTAGCCGTCGTCTCGGTGGAGACGTCCGGGAACCGTGGACATGCTCCTTCGGTGGCGAGTGGAACTCACTCTCGGAGGATAAACACCTCAGGCTGCTGCGTCGCCACCGAGACGACGGCTACGGATGCTGTTGGCGATCAAGGGGGCGGTGTGAACACGATTCGGATAGGTCAGGTGTAACTACCTGCGCGTACGTGCGTCCGACCATTAATATGCGCGCGCGATTGACTCGACCGAGAAGGATTTTCGGAAAGAGGAACAGGCGCATGCGTTGGCCCGGCTTGTCATTCGGAATCCTGATCATCTTTGGAATCCTTTTGCTGCCGACTGTGATCGCACTCAAGTTCAACCGGCAAATCGATCTGAACTGGCAATTGGTGTTGGCGGTCAAGCAGCGCAATTCTGGCCTGGTTCAGGGTCTGCTGGACAAGGGCGCAGATGCGAATTCATGCGAGGGAAATGTACCGGCTTTGTCGTATGGGGAAGCAGTCCAAAGTTTGGTAAACGCACAACACTTTGAAGCCAAACGAAAGGGACCTACTTGCTTGCTGCTCACCCTGGAGACATCCCGATATGTAGGTAGCTCTTGGTTCACCGTCGATCCGGTTGATCCCGATTATAGAATCGTAAATCTGCTACTAGACCACGGCGCCTATATGGGGGCACAAGGCCCAGATCACGAGTATCCGCTGATAATCGCCTGTCGAGATTTGCGCTGGCCGGCAGCAAAGGCGCTGATCGATCACGGCGCCGACGTAAACGCGAGGAGTTCCGGATTTTCACCGCTTTTGCTAACCGCATTCCACACCGAACTGCACACCTCGTTGATGCTCCTCCAACGCGGCGCGAAGCCAAACGTTCTGGATAAGTCCGATGGATGGTCACCGCTTATGTGGGCCATATCGAGCCACAACACCGAGTTGGTGAAGGCCCTGATCCGATACGGCGCTGACGTCAATCTTCCGGCGTCGGGCGACCGAGTGCCTAACAAACCCCTCGCTTACGCCCGGTTCCTCCGCTGGTGTCCCGACATCGTCTCGATCCTCCGAAAAGCGGGCGCAAGCTGAGAGTCCAAAGTCCTTGGTCCGGCGTTCTGGGCTTGTTATTACCCACATCTGTTGGCAGCCTATGACTTGCTTGTAGCGCCGAAGGTGCGTCCCAATAACAGCCTGGGGCAAGGCCCCAGGAAGGTCGAATGCACGGGTAACGGGCCAAAGGTCCGTGCAATCCAAGCGCCAAAGGCACGGACTGAACCCGCCTTTTTGACGGGATGTGGGTAAGGACAAGGCCTACGATTTCGGAAATAAGAAGCTGTAGTCGGTCCCGGGCGACTTTCTGTAGTACTTCTCAAGAAATAGCCGAACCGCTTCTTTGAAGCTGAGATTCGGATGCTCGATCCAGTTCCACTTGAGGTCGACGCGCTTCGCCAAGGGTGGAATCACTAATTTGCCGTCTCCAACCTCGACCGCCCTTCCATCGACCTTGGCCGAAGTCACCCTTACAAACCAGGGGGTATGAAACACGATCTCAGAGGGGGCTTTAAGCCAGCGATGCCCGAGGGTCAGCGACGCACCGCCGGCGGAACAGCGGAGCCGATAGTTGACCGCACCGAAGAAGGTCGGCGCGTCTTTGACGGTGACTTCCCGGCCCGCCTCGACCCACTCGGGCGCGAGCACCGAAGCCAGGTGAAGCTGATTTCCTTCTTCACGGACGAGGGAGTCACGAACTTGCGACATAAACCGCGCGGCGAACCATCCGTGGGGAGTGAAGTTGTCTTGGGGGTCGCGCGTGCTCCAAGCCGGAATCGAAAACTCGAAGCCGCTGTTCGTGCTGCCGGTGTGAGCAAGGATCGAATAAAGGTCCTCGACGACCTTCTTCTGCTCCCCCAGAACGGTGTTGCTCTCGGTGACATAGAACGTTTCGTAGTGGTGCAGATAACCGCGGTCGCCGGTTTTCCCTTGCAGCTTGTCGTTCTTGGCGACCCATGCGTTTCCGCCGTAAGTGATGATCCCTTCCTGATAGTTGTAATCCCGCACCATCTTCAGCGTGCTTTGGGCTAGCGGGTCGTCCTTGGCGAGAACCTCGAACGGATAGATGCCGCCCGAAGCATTGTCCCAGTCGTTGCCGGCGGTAACGCTGTCCATTCCCGGCGGTATGTACCCTTCCGATTTTGACGTCAACTCTCGAAGCTGCCTGAGGAAATTTGCCTCATATTCGTCATGCACCTTCTGCCACTTGCGCGCATCGTCCGGGCGACTCATGTCGTTCGCCATCATCACCGCGTACTTCAGCCCGAGCAAAGCCCAGAAGCTGTGCCCGGTGTAATGCCCGTCAATCATCTCGTTGTCGTATGGACCGGCAACCGGCCAAAGCCCCCGAGGGTCTTTGCCGCATTTGGCGACAAATTCGTCGATGTGACCAGCCAGTAAGGGATAGATCTGATCTAGCGTCGCACGATCCCCCGTCGTCCGGCAGTGTTCCCCGAAAGCCCACAAAACTTGGCCCCAGTAATCCTCTTGAACCGACATCCGCGCGCCCGGCGCTTCCGGAGCACCCGGCTTGAAGAAGCTGACCGCCTTGCCGTTCTTCAAAACGATGAAGTCTTGAAGCACGTTGCGCGCCAGGTCGTGCAGGCCCAGCATGTCGTATGTTCGAACAAAGAAGGAGCTGTCGCGAATCCACATATAGTCGTAGTGGATCTTGTTGACGCGTTGGTAAACCTCGCCACCCTCGCCGACCTCGGTCGCGACAAGGTCGTTCACCAGGCTTGTCCGGAAGGTGTTCATCACTTTCGGGTCCTGAACCGAGAATCGGTCCGCCCTGGCTACTTCGGCTTTCCAGAACGCGACCGTCTTCGCGCGGTAATCGTCGTAGCTTGCGTTGACGATATCCTTTATCGCTGGAGCGCGTAAAAGCGAGGTTGGAACCGCCGGCATCTTGAACCGGAACACCCTCTGCGTGCCCGGTTCCAGGCTAAATCCGTATTCGACCGACGCCTCTTTGAGCCTGGAGGTGTAATCCGGCATTGCCGGCTTCGCATCAGTTGCAGGACCAACGAATACAAGATGCTCGCCTTGGCTTGCTAGGCCGTTGGAAAAACCGAAAGTCGACCGAGTCGAGTCGAATAGCTTTTGGTCCAAGAACGGCTTGCTGTGCCAAACGGTCGATCGCTGACCACCCAAGGCGCCCTTGAGACCCGCGCGCTGCTCCTTGAACCAGCCGTATCCCGGGTCGACGTTAATAGCGGATGCGATGTCCCCAAAGTTGGCCCCAAGGACTCCGCGCTGGGTATCTCCTCCCGGGTTGCTCACCTTGCATTGAATGAACGTGATGAGGTTGTTCCTCGGATTCAGGTCGACCGGCGTCGCGAATGCTTCGAATGCGTAATGCAGCCCATCACGGTCGAAAGCAAACTGGATGACTGGAATGTATCCATCGACTAGGGTCTTGACCCGCTTGTTTATAGGCCGCACATTGTCCGGCGCCCCGGCATAGAACGATAGCTGACCGAAGGCGCTGATAAACGCCCCGTCATAGGTGACCACGGTTGCCTTCGGGCAGCCCTTGAAACCGAGTTGATCCGTCGGCGCGGCAAAATAGCAAAACGGCTCCGAGAGTTCTTGGCGAATCTTCTGCTCAGGGCTAGTTTGAGCGATTGCTTGTACGAACGATAGTGAGATGGCAGTGCAGATAACAAGGAGCGTTTTCATTTTCAATGGGAACCTAAACGAAGGTTCGGCATTAAGGATACTTGCCCTTTGATGCCATCCGGCATTTGGTCTCGCCTCCTGCGTTGTAGCCGCCGGATGCGTCGTGCCGGCGATCGGGCCGCTGACCAGATGCAGAATTACGTTCAAGGCGCAGTCTGGGCACGCGGGCACAACACATCCCACGGCTACATATTTGGGGGTCTCGCCAAACACCATACGATATCAGAGTGAATTCGGCCTTCAATTTTGATTATAACAGTAGCTAGCACAACTAATGGTAAATCGCCCTGAAGCGAGACGACAAAAAACTTAAGAAAAGTCTGCTGTGGCGCCACTTTACCGGCCCATTTGGCGGATTCCTTAACAATTCGTTATTAATCGAGTGAAACAATTCTGTTTAAGATGGAACAAGGACCACATTTTATGGATGAAATTGGACTGGCCGAAGGGGTGAGGATTGCCCATTGGACGCCAGGACGTGTGCGATTCTCCTTCGAAGACATAGCAGAGGCAGACCAGTTTGCCCGCGCAGCTATCAATCTACAAAGCGTGACCTGTGTAAAGTCGAATGCCCTCACGGGTTCGGTCTTGATCATATATACCGAAAATGACGTTTGCACGCGATGCCGACAGCCAGTTGCCGCCGGTGCGGACATCGAGGTCATGCGCCGCTTTCTAAGCCTGATTGCTGCAGTCCTCATGGGCGACCTCATTGGGGTTGTGGCCTGGGTATGGTCGGCTGCAGACGCGGGAAGTGTCGTGCATGCTCCGGCTTTGCAGCGACACCAACTAAGCTTGGCTGCGTAATGTCGATCAAGCCATGGCAAGGCTCGGAGCCCGCATACGCACGGGGCCATGCGCGGACTTAAACGCCCGCGCAACCAGGGGAGCGGAACAGGATGCGATGAGGATTAGCGCCACAGCCGGCAGCGTGGGAATCGCCAGCGATAGCAGTGCCCTCAGTTGAGGAACGAACAGGCTGGCAACGACCAGGCCAAATGAGGTGCCCACCGCGCCGACGACCGATTTCGTCAAACCGGTTTCGACGTGACCCGAATCCACGGTCTGCGCGAGTTGCGACCCAATTGCAACCGCAAACGCCACAGTTTGAGCCTGAACCCCTCCGAGAGGCAATGCCAAAACGTAGGCGAGAAGCGAGGGAATAATTGTCGCATTCGCACGCCGGATGACGTCGTTGCGCAACGGTTTTTCAAGCGCCGAGGCTCCCTCCCTTGCCAAGCCCGCCAAGTTGCGGTGCTCAGGTTCCTGAAGGGCTACTGCCAATGTCGGCAAACCAAAGGTGATCAAGTTCATGGTTAAGATTTGGCGCGTGTTCAGCGGGGCCGGCAACCCAATCGCAGTCGCAATCGCCACAAATCCAAGTTCGCCCAGGATTCCGCCCAAGAGAAGTCCCAACGTTCGCCGGATGTTTCGCCAAAATCCACGTCCCTCAACGAGAGCCTCGACCAAGGTCGTGAAATCGTCGTCGCCAAGAACCAGGTCGGCAGCTTGCCGGGCGACCTCGGTTCCACCCCTTCCCATCGCAATACCCACGTCGGATAGTCGCAACGCCGGCGCGTCGTTCACACCATCGCCCGTCATCGCCACGACATGACCCATACGCTGAAGACTTTCAACAATCCGCAGTTTGTCTAGCGGCGTTACTCGCGCAACAACCGTAACTCGCTTGAGTCGTTCGTCGATCGCCTCATTGCTGAGGCCCGCCATTTCCGAGCCCGTCAAAACGTTGGAGTCCAAAGTTTCCAAACCGACTTCGTTGGCAATAGCCTTCGCGGTAGCAGGGTGGTCTCCAGTGAGGATCATTACTCGAACTCCCGCTAGCCGGCACCTGGCAACGCTTTCTTTAGCACCGGGTTTGAGGGGGTCGCGGATTCCCAGGAACCCAAGCACGGTGAGATTTTGCGGGTCTTCGACAGTAGTGCTCGAGTCACTCTCCGCCACCATGAGGACCCTCATGCCACGGCCGGCGATCTGCTCCGCTTCTCGAAGCAGGGAATCCCGTTCAGATGCATCGACGGGAAGATCCCCGGACTCCGTACGAATTCGCGTGCAACGAGTCACGACCGCCTCCGGTGCACCCTTTATCAGGACGCGACCTGCCGAACGACAGGCATGAAACGATCTCGTGGGCTCGAAAGGAGCCTCTTCGTCTCGCGGACCATTCACCTGAGAGGCTAAACCGAGACGGTAGGCGCCTTCCAGAACAGCCATATCCGTTGGATGGGCCCGAACGTTGCTCGAATCTGGATGTGGAGAGGCGAGCGCGGCGGCGAGGATGACGGCTTTCAGTTCGTCCGAAACCTCCGGAAACTCTTCTGATGAATTGAACACTGAAACTCTATCAGTAGTTGCTACTAATCCTAGAATTAACTTGCCCTGGGTAAGGGTGCCCGTCTTGTCGGTACAGGCGACGTCCACGCGACCTAATGCCTCGCTCGCGCCCAGTCGCCGAAGAAATGCCCCCCGTTTCGACAAACGAGACGCAACCGCAACCTCGGCGACGCCTGCCAACAGCGGCAGACCCTCGGGGATTGCCGACAAAGCCAACGTCACGGCCAAAACGAGTTCCGGCATCACCGGTCGCCCCTGCGCTAACCCTGCCAGAAAAACGATTGCCCCCGCCCCTGCCGCAATTGGCAAGAATTGTTTCAGGAGCTGTGCAAGCCGGTTGTTCAAAGGGCTCTTCGTCCGTTCATCCTTCGAAATCGCAGCGGCAATCGACCCTATTCTTGTTTTTCGACCGACGGCTACGACGACGCACTTCGCGCGGCCTACGATAACATCGCTGCCCTCCAACACGATCCGGCCCGAGTAAGTAGGAGCAAAAGGCGATTTCGCAACGGGAAGCGATTCACCCGTCAACGATGCTTCGTCGACTTCGAAAGATGCAGCTTCTAAGACGCGCGCATCGGCAGGCACTCTGTCGCCGGGCGACAAGAGAATCACGTCGCCTGGTACCAGCTTTTTGGACGGAAGCGAGCTTTCTATTCCGTCGCGAATCACGGTTGCAACGCTTGGCGTAATCCGCGCGAGCGCCTTTGACGCTCCATGGACCTGCTGCTCCTGCCAGGCCCCGAACAGCACATTGGCAACGATCGTAGTGGTCACAAGAGCGAATTCCACGGGGGTACCGATCGCTAATGTTAGCGCGGCTCCTCCCGCCATCAGCCCGATTAAGGGTGAACGAAGCTGGGCGCCCACTGCTCGCAGGAAGGCGGAATCCTTCTTCCGTAGAGGACTCTCTGCGAAATGGTGCTCGCGAGATCTCCGATCGGCTTCAGCCGTCATCAATCCATCGGCAGTCGCGTTGAGCTCGTCGAGGACTTCTTCAATCTCGCGTTTTCCCCACCTCTCCTCGGGCTTTGGATCCGCAAATAGGTCCGTATAGCTTAATTGGCGATCTCCGCCTCGAAAGCGGTACGCGGCATTCGCGTAGGTTGCCAGGGTCGCCAAGTAAACGGCGCGACTCGCACCAACGATGCCTGTCGGTCCTAGAACGCAAAGCGCAGCTCCGACAATGTTGGCAATAATTCCTAGGCCGACAGATTCGCGCTTTACTTTTGCCGTTATCGCGCCAGCTTCCATGATCGAGCACAAGGCGGTGATGTCTGGCGCAAGAACATCGGCCCGAGCCGAGAATTGACCTGAACGACCGGTGGTCATTCCAATTGCCAAATCGCATTGCTCGAAGGGCTCCGCCCCAAGAGCCCCATCTGAAACGTAAGCTACGCGTTCGCCTTTTTCCTGAAGCGCTCGAATCAGTGCAATCGGCTGCTCTTGAACTGTCTTAACCCCCGCCCGCAATGCGATCTGACTGGCAACTTCGGGGCTCTCGGGGGCAAGGATCACCAAGTTGATTCGATTCTTTTGGCAGGTCTCGGCTAATGTTGAGACGGCAGCAGAAATCCTTGGCCGAACGGCGAACACCGCGAGCCGCCTGCTGATACCGTGGAGTTCCTCCGACAGAATGAACGCCTGGTGCCCCTTCGCCCGGTGATGGTCTTGGGTGAGGCCCAATTCAAGTGTGTAATGTGTGCCGTCGATTTTTGCTTTCGCGGTCCCATGCTCAAAGGAACCCGTCGCTGGAAATGGTGCAAGGCCAAACGTGTCGCCCCACAGGGATCCGCAAGCGTGGGAGACAGTCGCTGCCAAATTAAGAGCGGCATCGTCGTCGATCCCAGGTTCCATCACATTAACCGAAACAATCTCGAGCCCGTCGGTTAGAATTCTCGCCGATTCGATGATGAGCGTGTTAGGCAGTTCAATCCTTCGGCTGGTACGCGTTCCCACAACCACCGATCCACCGCGAATGATTCGAGCTGTCGCATTGAGATGGGCTGCGTCGGTCCCGGCGGTGGCGGCTCTTGGACTTAGGCAAAGGAACGCCTCAAATGCCCTGCCCGCGGACCGCGTGGCAAGACCCAGTGCCGTCGAGAACAGCAAGGAGATCGGCGCGTTCCAATCGTGATAGAGTGTGGAGGCTCCCGCTTTCGGTTCAGCGGGGCGCGTCATCGGCTCGAACGTCGGAGTGTCTTGTAGTTCAAGCACGAACGGTCCGTGACCTCCAAGCTTGGCGCCGGAAGAGACGATGTCCCCAGGGACAAAGTGCGTCGCCAAACCGTCGGATTCGGTTGCGGTTCCCGATCCTTCAACTACCAGAGCAGGCATTGGCGCGAGGTCACCCGATTCCAAGCGAATCGTCGCCCCCGGCACATTCTTTGAGGCATCACCGAGCCGCTCTTCGTATTCGCGCCAGCTTTGCCGGCGAGCCGCCGCCGTCATCGATAGCCGTAGCGCCCCAACGCCGTTCACCAAAAGCGACAGAGGGCTGCCGACAAGGGCGGACAAGGCTATTTCGGGAATTCCCAACGCGAGGTCGCCCGCATTCCGGCCGATAGTGGAACGGACACCCTTTCGAACCCAGGGAAAACTTTGGGCCACGTTGAAGAGGGCGCCCGCATACGCCCAAGCTGGATTGGTTAGAATCGGACCTTCGGATTCCATCATGCGCTGAGCGGCTATGAGCCCGAGTCCCACTGCGGCGCCGCCGGCTCGAATCGAGCTTTGCTGCAGCGGTGCCGGATCTAGCGGATGCGATGGGTTATCTTCCCCAGGAACCGAGGGCAACTCGACGTCGCTGATAACCGTCAACAGATCGCGAAGTTTGGCAGCATCCTCATCGAATTCGATCAGCACTCGGCCCGTCAGCGGGCTCGCTTCAGCGTGTACTCCTGGATGGCTCTTCAAGCGTTCCACGACTCGACGCGCTACCGCGCCGCTCCTGTCGACACCTCGCACTGCGATTCGGACTCGGCGGACGATCTTCGCGCCCCTACGAGCAAGCCCCTCATGGATGATCGAATGGGAGTGCTCCTCCCTTGGAGGATTGAGGTGAGATTCGGACGCCGCCTGTTTATCTTTCTCAACGATCGGCGCCGAGGCGATGGAAAGAATCTGCGACTCCTCCACCAACTGAGGGTCGAAGTTAATGACGATGCTGCCGGTTAGAGGATCTGCTGTCGCCGATCGAACCCCGCGATTTCCTCTGAGGCGCTGAACGATGACAGCCAATAGCGTCGGATTATCAGCCTCAGTCTTAAGCCTAAGCCGACCGGGAATTCGGTGGGCTATGACGGGTGCAAAGACAGCCGCTGCAGACATTTTTCTTCAAGTTGACTGCACGGCTGTCGCGCTAGCTCACGTCTCCGCGGCGAATGCTCTGAGCCTCGGCCCAAAGGTCTTCCAATTCCTCTTTACCGATGGCCGCTGCCTTTCTTAGCCGCTTCGCTGCGCCGGCCAAGAAACTGCCGACAACTTTGCCGAGCTCATCTAGTTTGTCTTCGGCGCGATCCATCGGCGTCGGTGGCTCAGGCGGAGCGGAGGCTTGTTTAGCCTTAGGCTTAGGAAGCGCTTTGGCAGATCCATTTTTTGATGCGGCGCTCACTTTGGCAGCAGTCACTTTCTTGGGAGCCGGCGTGCTCTTTTTTACAGGCGTTTCCAATTTCGTCGCCGCCTTGACCGGAATAGACGCCACGGCGTCAGGCTTCTTTGCCATTGGTTTCCGTTTGGGTGCTGGTTTGAGCTGAGCTGTCTCAGTTGCTTCGATGTCAGGCAAGTTCGGCTCCTGTCGTGCCGGATTCAACGGCAGCAGGTTCGGCTTCATGCGGGCTATGGGTAGCCTGGCGGGCAGTCCTCGCAACGGCATTAACAAACCGAAGTCCAGCATCCCCGGCAAGAAGTACGCCGGCGAGCCCATAGGCTGCGCCCTTCCTAAGTGTCTTTCGAACCGTGGGCGAAGCTGCTACCGCTGTGATTGCCACGGCCACTCCGACCTCCGGTTGTGCAAAATCTTCAAATTCCATAGTTATGTCCTAACAGCACATGCGTGCCAAACCAGATAAGAATTCCTTAACAATCGGGTCCTAAATAACGGTGCCAAAGCTACCGGCACGACGCTGTGTGGGGAGTTTTGGTGACGTTAAGACACCATAGACTCTTAACAGTATATAGCAGGATGCGTCTTGGCGAGAAACTTTCCAAAACCAGACGGATCGATGGCGACCCGTGTTCCACTTTCGAGTCGGAACAGAAATATTTATTGGGACCGGCAAGACCGAAATCGATGGCTTGGTCCACAGTCATCATTCGGCCCACGCCTCTCACGCCTCAAGCGCCTCCCACGCCTCAGCCTTCCAGGTTCTTTTTGGGACTTTTTCACTAAGTGCTGCAAGGTTGCTCCGGTTCTCCCATCACCCCAAATCGTAAGGCCAAAAGGCCAACCAAAACCAGAAAACAAAGAGAGAGGAAACGACCATGAAGCAACTTCTACGCAGACCGGCAACCATCGACAAGACAATGACCAGAATTCCGGCACCCGTCCAACTTCCGAGCATGAAGGAGGATCCGAACAAGCCTAGGTACACGTTAAGACTCGAGGACGGAATCGTCCACATCAACAACATCAGCGGCACGCCTGAGGCAATTACCTACACCCTGATGGCGCAAAAGCCAGATGGCGGGACGGAGTTGGTGACACGACACGTCGCGCTGGCGCCTTTCCAAGTCATCGAAGACGAGGCCGACGGTCTCAATGTGCTCGCCGCTTGGACCAAAAACTAAACGACTTTCAACACATACGCTGCACAGCAGCCACAACCGAATCCGACTCCCACAGCTTATCCAAACAGTAAGGAACAACATGAAACATCAATTGAATTTCGCCATGATCGTCGGCGTCCTGCTCGCCGCGATGGTCTCCGCTTCGGCAGCAACGCAAGCTCCAAAAGTGATGAAGGGCAAGCAAATCATCGTCGCGAAGAAGCCGCTGATGAAGAAAAGCACGCACATCGGGGCGAAACCCCTGAAAAGGAAGGCTTTCACAAAACGAAAGGCGATGAAGCCAACGCACATCGCCACGACCAAGGAGGTAACCAAAGCCAAAGACTAAAAAACATTCCTACCATCGAGACCCCTAAACAGGGCCCTGTCCACCCGGACCGGGCCCTTATTCAATTGGAGAAGTCTCACTCCTTCCATTCTCCGAGATACGCGGTCGAGAATTAGCCCAAGTTCCGCAGTTCATGTAGCGAACTGGAATTTGGACTTTTTTTGTGAGTCTGCTTCTTGCGTTGGATAGCTGTCCGTTGAACCTGAGTGCCTTTGAGATGGTCTTGTAGTGAAACGCTCCCTTTTGTCTAGTAGGGGCACAATGGGTTGATGTTTCTTCGTCGGATCGGCCGCAAGGACAGTGAGGGTAATCGCCTTCACTGGGCTCTTTGCGAGTCGTACCGAACGGAGCGTGGTCCTCGCCAGCGGGTTGTTGCGTATCTGGGCGACGTCTCGGAAAGTCTTCGCCAGGGAGTGGAAGATGCGGCAAGCGGCCTGCCCCGGCAGGGAGATTTGTTTGGTGAATCGGCGCCGGAATACGTGGAAGTGGATGTCAAGCGCATTCGCGTGGAACGCGCCCGGAGCTTTGGCGGAGCCTGGCTGGCTCTGCAGATGGTTTCCGAGCTTGAGCTGGACTCATTTCTTGAGAAATCCTTGCCTGTTGGAAAGGAGGACATTGCTTGGAGCCTGATGTCTCAGATTCTAGCGGTCCATCGCCTCTTAGATCCGTCGAGCGAGCTTTCCATCGCCGAGGGCGGCTATGAAAAGACTGCGCTTTCGGATCTGCTGGGCGTTCCAAGCCTATCGATAAACGACGATCGTCTGTACCGAGCCTTGGACCGCCTGCTTCCGCAGAAAGCCGCCTTGGAAACTCATCTCAAAGACCGTGCAGGCAAGCTGTTCGGACTGGACTACGAACTCCTGCTCTACGATTTGACGAGTACCTACTTCGAGGGCGCCTGTACGGGAAACGCCCAGGCACAGCGTGGATATAGCCGTGATTCGAGGCCGGACTGCAAGCAGGTGACGATCGCTTTGGTTGTCAGTCGCGACGGATTCCCTCTGGGATACGAAGTGTTCTCCGGCAACACCGCTGATGTATCGACAGTGGAAGACATCGTTGAGATGATTGAAGCCCGGTACGGTAAGGCGGGCCGTATTTGGGCGATGGATCGTGGCATGGCCAGCTGCGAGAACTTTGAGTTTCTCAAACAAGGGAGCCGCCGCTATATTCTTGGGACTCCGAAATCTCAGCTCAAAGCCTATGAGAAAGAGCTGATGGAATCGGGCTGGGAGTCTGTTCGAGAGGGCGTGGAAGTTAAGAAGTGTGCCTCCCCCGATGGAAGCGAGACGTTCATCCTTTGTCGCAGTGCCGACCGCAGGCTCAAAGACAAGGCGATCCACGACAAGTTCGCCTCAAAGATTGAGGCCGGTCTTGTGAAGATTGCGGAGTCCTGTCAGAAGAAGAAACAGCGTCCTACTGCCGTGGCTTGCCGCGTAGGCCGGCTGCTCGGGCAAAACACGCGTGCAGAGCGGCTCTTTGCCTTCGAGGTGAAGACCCGATCTGACGGCGGCGCTGAATTGACCTGGTCCAAAAAGGAAGAGGTTCGTGCCTGGTCCGAACTCAGCGAGGGCTGTTACATGCTCCGAACGAACGTGAGCGACTGGAGCGCCGAAGATCTCTGGAAGGCTTACATCCAACTCTCACAAGCTGAATCCGCCTTCCGAATTTGTAAAAACGACCTTAAGCTGCGTCCAATCTGGCACCAAAAGGAGGAACGGGTTAAAGCCCACATCCTCGTTTGCTTCCTCGCCTACGTTCTCTTCAAGACCCTCGATCTAAAATGTCGAAACGCCGGACTCGGTGACTCGGCCAGAAAAATCCTGGACGAGTTTGCCGCCATTCAAATAGTCGACGTCGTCATGCCCACCAAGGCAGGCCCGGTCATCCGAAAAAGATGCGTGTCAGTACCCGAGCCACATCTCAACGTCCTGCTCAACAAACTCGGACTCACACTGCCAACGAGCATCGAATTGC